>Ga0209138_1000494_pt1 | contig 38712 bp, 33 predicted proteins | sample SaaInl3SG_22_DNA_FD_184645 | JGI IMG/M metagenome (GOLD analysis project Ga0209138, IMG submission 184645) | Marine microbial communities from expanding oxygen minimum zones in the Saanich Inlet - ESP_153SG_22_DNA (SPAdes) (version 2) | ecosystem: Environmental > Aquatic > Marine > Intertidal...
GTTGAATATTAATACCTTCAAACCTAATTAATAAAGATTATCGAGCATTCAAAGTCACTAATTTAGCTGCAAACATTCTGCAAGCGTTAGCATTTTTTTTCTATTAAGTCTCCCATAATTAGTATTATTAATCGCCACTATAAATCGATTTTTAGGAAAGGATAGCTCACTAGGATATTTATCGTTACTTATAACTCCTTTTACACCCAACATATCAATTATGTCCGTATTGCGATTAGATTTATGTGACTTGATATATAAATCATTGTATATGAAATTTACTTTATCTTCATTCAGTATGTCAAAGAATGACAGAGCCCAATTATTGTTTATTACTCCATTGAAGTTAGCTCTTGTAACCCAATGACCAACCATTTTTTTTGCCCATTTTTCATATCCCCTATCACGTGCATATCTGTTTGTAAGCATTTCAGAAGAGATTGACACAAATTTATCATTGATAGTGCAGAGTGCAGGTAAGGTATAAAATGCGTTATAGAATTCATCATATGAACCCAATCCCTCACTTTGTCCCAGCTCCTCAATTATCTGAATAATTTCATCATCAGTTTTGTCCGTAGATTGTAGAAAAACTAAAAAATTCAAGTCTTTTGATACCAGAATAAAATATGTTCTTAAGACGTCTTTGTTTTTTTTAGGTTGGATAGTTACCTTATAACCTGAAAATTTCTGAAAAGAAGACACCTCTATCTGCAATTTGTCCTCAAACTTGTACTTTCCCGTTTCTAGAACGATCTCTGCAAAATAATTAGCAATCTCTTGTGCTCTTGAGACGCCAGTATTGCTAGGTTCTATATCTAAATTCTCCCTTAGTTTAATTATATCTACCGTAACCCTGTCTCCAAAAAGATTGTCTTCATAAATTACTTCGGCTATACAAAGTGATTTTTTCATAAGTCCCTTTAGAGAAACGCCTCTTGGTAAATCATCATTTATATTTTCGTATGCTGCTCTATACTTTCTAATATCACCAATAGAGTCAGGAGAACTTGAAACGAAAAAGCTTTTTACTATAAAGTTTCTATCTTCAGGAAATTTGTCAATCAACTCATAAATCTTCTCGGGTACATTAGGTTTTTTAGATTTAAGCCTCTTTCTTTCCGTTAAACTGTCTTTAAAGTTTAAGATGAGTTTATCCTCAATTTTTTGAAAATTAATAATTTCAAAATTGATTGGAATGCCTTCCTCTATTTCATTCTTATAACTAGTAATATCCTCAATGGATTTTTCTGCCCCAGATAACACCCTGTACCAATTACCGTCTGCTGTTTCTTCCAAGACAATGTACGATGCCACTCCTTTTTGTTTCAACCTGCTCTGAATATCTAAAGCTTTGTAGTAGCTTCTTACTTCTTTAGCCTGAATAGCGTAAGGCGTTTCTGTATTGAACTCTTTTTGAGAACAGGAGGTGATTGTTAGAGTAATAACCAATAATGCATAGAGAGCATTTAGATGATATGTGCCATCACCTTTTGAATCGCATCTAATCAAAAACAGTAGAAATCTAAAAAAAGGAGAAGATTTTGTTTTGAATCTATCAATTTGCATACTGCTAAAATAGTGGTTCTGTCGCATTAATCTAAACGTATTTGGATCTAAGTATTTTTATTTCACAAAATGTACAAACACCATCGATATCCAAGAGCACTTATTCTTCAAGCTGTCTATTTCAAGTTAAGGTTTACTTTGAGCTACAGAGATAACCATCAGGCTATACCTCCATTCTGAGCAAAGGCTGCAAAAAGGAAACCGGTATTTTAAAAAGGGTACGGGGGTGTTGAATAAGGAAAATAGTTCGGATTTTTTGGCGTTTTATCTACGCTAACCATTTGTACCCGAAAGCGATGACTACTTTAAAAGTAGCTGAGTCGTTATGCTAGTAATGTGGTCAAATCCTTGCAAACCGATACCTATAACGATACCCTTAAAAGTTAAATCATTTATTATCAAGTTTTTAATGACCTATATTGTGGTCTCGGTAAGAATCGAACTTGCATCTAAAGTTTAGGAAACTTCTAATCTTAGTTTATAAAGTAACTTAACCTATTGTATATCAGTGTTTTATTTTTTACCTTAAAACCATTTGTGAGGTATTTGTGAGCATAATACAGCTGATTTATTTAGAATTATCTTAACCCTAGTTGGTAATAAGGTGCTGGAATGTGGAGAGACGTTTACAGGAGTGATCAGACTTATGCTCCTCAGCTCGTGCTGTAATTTTGCTTTTATTCAGCAATCCTATCATCTGACTGAAAATCGGCTGTCCGAAGAAATTACTATTTTTGCTCATCGTTGAATTTTTGGTTAGAGATTAATTCAACTATACGTAAAAAGCCTCAATATTGAGGCTTTTTTTATCGGACACTGTATATTGGTTTAGATAAAATTGTAATTTTCCGACTTTTTCCTAATCTCTTAAAAAAAGTTATATTTGGATTTGTTTTATAAAAAAGCAACAATATTGATAAGTATTCAAAAAAAATATAGCAACAATTCTTATGAATACTTTTTGAATATAAATTTAATTTTTTAATAATGACAATACAAGAAGCATATAAGTCCCTCAGTTTGGCCCGAGGAGCTGCTCAAGATCGTGTGGAGCAGCAATATAAGAAGTTAAAAAGTGAATTTGAACAGAAGCAATCGAATAGTAAAAGTTCTAAGTTAACAGATATATATAAATCTAGACTTTTGGAGATTGAAGATGCCTATGAAGTCCTTAATCACTATTTAAAAACAGAGACTAATTTTACGGATTATCCTGATGAATCAAACTCTATGACCTTAGATAAAGTTACTGAAAAATTAAATGATTCAAATGATGGAATTAAGATAAACATTAGCAGGCAAAAATCAAAAATTTGGCTGCTGTATTCAGTAATTTTTATTATTGTTATTGCAGTTCTTTTCTCCGTTTTCAAGGAAGATCCATTTGAAGTAAAAGAGGGTGAGAGAAGAACTTTAAGCACAATCAATCTAAGAGAGTATCCTGATGAGGATGCAAATGTCATACGGCCTTGTCAATTCGGGTCTAGATTACTATTGGTGGAGTTGGTGGATTCTGTAATCAGCAATAACTTAGTGTGGAAGAAAGTACAGGTAATGGATGAAGAAAATGGATGGAGTGAAGCGAAAACTGGTTGGATGGCCGTTAGTCTATGTAATTCACAGTGGTTATGCGATGAAACACAGTACCAAAAATCTAAAAATATTTTCGGTAATCAAAATGCTGAAGGGAATACCCAATCGCATTCACGCTTAGCATTAATAAATTATTTCGATCAGAATTATTTATTTACCACGGTGGATGATATTAAATTCGATACTGATTGGAAAATCTATGGGAATGATAAAAATGAAAAGCTCCAAAATAGTCTCAACATTAGTAATCGCAATGATGAATATTGCGGTAAATCTAAATTAAAGGATTTTATATGTTTAATTGAGAACAAGAAAACAAATAAGCAAAAAATTTTAATTTTCAGAAATACATCTAACGGAATGTTTCTAGTTTTTGATACGGAAGTTTCTAACTGCAATGGATTTAAAAAGGCGGATCATGAGGAAAAATTTTTATATTCTGGTTATGACAAATTGGATTTGGTTGCGTCATTTGAAAATTATTTTAAAATAATCTGGCAGAATCAAACCGGAGAATATGGATATTCTCAGGATTTCAGTTATTCCAATTAACTTGTAATGCAAATGAAGAAAGTTTTCTACATTATTCTGGCGGTTTCTCTTCTACTTAATGTTGCATTTTTAGCAATACCTGAATATTTTCAGCGACCAATAGGTAAGTTTATTATTATTAACAAAGGCAATCAAAAATTAAGTGTACATAGTGAGTATGGCACAATAATAGAGGAGTTTGATGTTAGCACAGGGTCAAATGCAGGGAATAAAATTCGTTCTGGAGACTCTAAAACACCTGAAGGTGTATTCTCACTCATTAATATAGAAGATGCACTAAGCTGGAAATACGATTTTGATGATGGGGCTGGACCTGTTTCGGGGGCATATGGCCCTTTTTTTTTGAGACTTAATGTAAATAAAGATAGAATTTTTAAGAACGTTTCAGATCCTTTCGTATTTTCTCAAGACGACAAATTCAAAGGAATTGGAATACACGGAACGCACGATAATTCACAGATTGGTCATAGAGCATCCCATGGGTGTATCAGACTTAAAAATAAAGATCTCTTAGTTTTGAAAGAGCATGTCTTTCTTGGAATGCAGGTGATAATATTACCTGGCTACAACGATTATCTTGAGAATGGTCTTTAATTATCAAATTATACTCAAAACATCAATTTTTTATAACTAAAAAATATTATTAAGAAAAAAAATGAAAAATATATTGCAGTTTTTAGGTCTCTTACTCCTTTTAATTTTATCATTTTTAGGGGCAAACTATCTCCTCAATGGAGAGATTATTATGGCAGGAGGAATAAGTGTTCTTTTGGTTGTTCTAATGTATTTTTTGGTTGATTTCTTTATAAAAAGAAAAAATCATATTTCAAAAAGTAAAATATCGGCATTATCTATTCTTTTATGGTTTTTTTTTATTGTTCTCTCTTTGCCAATCTCTTTTTTCAGTATCCACGCGTTTAATGTAGAACTAAATGTAAAGCAAGATACAAAAGCTTATGTAAATGAACTTATTGATAAGAACAAACGGGTTATAACAAGTTTTACAGCCACGAATAACGACTACATTATTGACTTGCACACTGCACTTAAAAACGATTTGTCTGGATATGTTTATAGTCCTATGTCAAAAAGCGCTCTAGGTATCAAACTATCAGCTAAACCATATAATATTTCTGATTTAAGCAGAATTAACCAAAATAATTATACTGAGATAGCTGACGCGATAAAATTTTCTAAAATTTTAAAAAGTGAGCAATTATTAGATTCTATTAATACCAGGACGAATGAAGTACTAACTCGAAATATAAAATTAGTTAATAATTGGTCTAGGCTTCGTATACCTAGTTCTATACTTGAAATTGAAAACATGTGTGATCAAAATCTTCAACAAATCAATCAATTTTCGTGTCTAGAACACAAAGATGATCTGAGTTTCATTAATTGGACGGATTCGACTAATACCTCTGAATCTTTAGCAGATTTCGGTATTGAGCAGACAAGTAAAAATAGACTTGTATTTAAAAAGGAAAATATTGATTTCACTGATTTTCTTATTTGCTGGAATAATTACAAGCCTTATTGGATTATAATTCCAAATATTTTTCTTATCATACTTCTTATTCTTCCCTATATTGTTGCCCCAAAATCTGGTGTTTATATGAAAAAAGATTCTGATACTGAGAAAAGATTAGGGGATAAAGAAATCGGAGGTATAGAATTATAACAAATATTAAATGGATAAAACAACAAAAAAACAAGTACTACATAATATAAATGAGCTAACGGTAGCAGATTTACTGCAGTTTATACATGATGGTGATATTGGCCTCGAAGAAATGGTAAGTTCAGGTTTAGATCGTAGCAAATTGAGCTCTATCCAGGAGCAACTTAACTATACCGACGAAAAGGAAAATATAATAGAAAGTGATCTTGATGAAATTAAGGAATTATGCGCTCAAATTGAAAATGATGAGCTTGATGTTTTTCAAATAAGAGAACTTATTTTGGAAGGGATTATATCTGCAGAGCAACTTAAGGAATACACATCTATGACAGATGATATTATAGATCGGATTATATACTATAACAAGGAAGAAACACCATTTGACGATTGGGAAAATTTGCCGCAATTAGAAAAGAATCGTACTGATATTTTCTTTTTTGGTCAACCCGGATCAGGAAAATCTTGTGTATTAGGGTCTCTATTTCACTCATTTGATAAGAAGGGATTACTCATAGAAAATATGTCAAATATTGTAGGTACGCGGTATCGTAATCAACTAAAGGATGAATTTAATTATGGTATTCTCCCAGACTCTACGGCAGAGGACGGCGTAAATTATATGCCACTAGAATTACGTAATATTGAGAGTCCTGATCAAAAACATCCTTTGAATTTTGTTGAGATGTCTGGTGAATTGTTCGAAAAAGCATATCGGTCTGGGATCGATGCACTTCATCCTAAGATAATTGAATACCTAAGCAATAGTAATCGAAAAATTCTATTTTTTGTTATAGACTATGATACACACAAGAGATCTAAAAAAATAAGCTTCGGAGCAAATCAGTCAAGCAAATTAACTTCTGTGCTTGAGCTACTAGATAATTATGGTACACTTAGTAAAACAGATGCCGTATATATTTTGGTAACGAAAAGTGATTTATTCCCTGATGACGTTGATAGTCGTGAGTACGCAAAACAATTCATGGAGCTTGAAAACTTGAACTTTACAAACAATTTGAAACAGAAAAAAGAAAGATACAGTAATTCAAATAAGTTTTCTATCACTGTGTTCCCATACTCTATTGGAAAAGTGAAATTCAAAAGTTTGGTAGTGGAAAAAGATTTGAGTGGTGCAGAATTTGTCACAAGGGCAATTCAGAAACATGCATTTATTACAAGGAAAAAAAGCTTTTTAAAGAGATACTTATAAATTTAAAATATATGAATAGTTCAATAGGAGTGGTCGTATGGGGAATTCGTAATGGATTTAAAAACAACTGGTTATCGACTAATGTAGGACCGGAAATTCTTGGAACTCTTACAGATGAAATGCGTCAAATTTGTAACGCTACTATAGATAAATTTTACTCTATTCACATTACTAGTAAACATACTGTTTTATCTGTCTACAATCCCAATACCAAAGATCATGTGGGTCGAAAGGCATATGTAGCCATTAGTATGATTGTCCCACGAGGGTCGGTATTTACGGGTAATTCACGAGATTGCTTAGATGCCATGTTGAATGATTACATCCAAAAACAAGGAAATTCTATCCAGTCAATTGTAACAATATCTCAGCTTACATCTCATCTTCAAGATTTAACAATAAACGCCTCCAATCAATTAGAGCCTAGACGGTCTAAACTTGGTGTATTTAAATATGATAGTATTGAAGAAATTGATCCTGTATTTAAAAAACCAATGATCAATGAGTTTAATAAGGTTTATTTTGTCAATAAAGAGAATGCTTCATTAGTTCGCATTCCGACAATTGAAAATGTTAACTCATTTAATGAAATGTTCAACTTACGTCTTAATGGATTTAATATTGATGAGTATACTGCTTCTATAAATAATAAACCTGTTACAAGCGAAAATAATTTTGTGAAGTCTGGTGACATTCTCGTCCTTAATGATAAACGACATAAAACTTTTAAAAAGTTTACAATAAATGATCATAAAACTATTTCGCTGAAAGAACTATTTCATATTCCTCCAGGTCCCAAAAGCGTAAAATCATCTAATAATAAACTGAATAAATATAATAAACTGAATAAATTTCTTATGATTATTGCTGGCTGTTCTATGCTTTTATTACTTGGAATAGCTGTTCACGATTATCTGTCATCTAATAGTGCGCCTGTAACAAAAAGTGCAGACGATTCCCAAATAACAAAAGTGGATACTGCCACGGCTCAATATGATTTTGAAAAATTAATGATAAAAACTGAGCTGGATGTAGATTCTATAAAGGTTTCAATAGAAGGCAGTACTCAAATGGAGAAATTAAAGCAAGACGGTAAATTATATATTTGTAAAACTAAAAAGTTTAATAACGGAGACTTTGTTGACTTAAAGATTTTTGAAAAAAATAAAGCTGTTTTTAGTTTTAAGCTGAAGCCAACATACAAAAATCCTCCTTCCCATAAAGTAGAGAGCGGTGAAACCCTTTCGACTTTAGCAAAAAGGTATAAACTGGCAATAGACAGTATTCTCGAGTGGAATAAAATGAAATCCGCTAACGAATTACAAGAAGGTAAGTTATTGCAGCTATCTAAACCTGAAGTTAATAATCGTGAGATTGGCAATGAATCAGGAGATAAAAAGAAATCTCTAGACGACAAAGTAAAGAAAGCAAAAGAACAAGGTACTGAACCACAAAAAATGGTAGATGATAAAAGAGACAATCCTACAAAACAGTACAACGACTTTAAAAGGAGGGTACAGGAAGAAAAATTAGCTCCGGAAGATGAGAAAATTATGAACAATGTGCTAAAAATGTTAGCAGGAAAGATACCCCCCAAAGATGGAACTAATAAAAACGCCCACAAAGAGTGGAATGAAGCATATAATAAGGCAAAAGAAAAATTAGAAAAATTCTAGAAGAGTAAAATGACCCAAATAAATAAAAAAATTGTTTTGCTTGCTGCTGTTCTTTCAGCTATACTAGGCCTATATATTATGGATAGAGTGAGCCTGCTTGGTGATGAAGAAGACTTTACCACGCTACCTACGAGTGAAAATAGGGTTGTTGTAGAGTTTAAAAGCTATTGTGATTCCATGATAAGTAAGCCTTATAATACAACGGAATTTCAGAAACGGGTAGATAGGTTAAATGTCTATACGGACCACGGCTTAATTAAACCTACTCAAAAACCCGATCTAGAAGAATATATTTATTTTGCATATGCGGAGTCTTTACACAAAAGCTATTTAACTTGGAAACTCAGCTGTGTCCCAGGAGACCTTCATCTATTAGGCACAGAGATTAAAAACATTTCAACAAAAAACAGAAAATGTAAGAGTTTTTTAGCAAGCGACTTGTCTTCCATAAATCAATTTTATAAGTCTATGAGTTTGCCAGCTAAAATCAGTGAACTAATAAGTGAAGAATTTAGTCAAGAAAAGTTTAATACTCTTAAGAATACACTGGTAGACAAGCCATCGAATGTCTTGAATTGTCCTAAAATAAGTAACATTTATACAGAGGGGGTTCTTACTTTAAATGAATACGAAAATTATTGTAACAAATTTATTAGCCTAAAGATACTTTATGAGTCAGATAGTGCTGATTTTTATAAAAGAAGAGACTTAGAAAAACTTTGTCCTAGTAATAATAGTCAAACGTCTAAGTATTCGTTTTATCGCAACAGTTTATATGATCTTAAAATTTGTAATTAAAAAATATGATATATAAAATTTCAGTAACACTTATGCTCCAACTATTTTTCGTTTCTGGTTCCATGGGTCAAAGTGATAGTTTAATGTCTGCCTTAAATAATAAAATAGATAGTTTAATTACATTAATCTATCCCATGTCACAACAGATAAATATTAAGGTCAAAGACCAAAAAATAGATTCTTTGGCAACCCAGATATCTTTGTTGCAATCTTCTAATTCTAGACTTGAACAGAATATTAAATCCTTAAATGAGAATACAAACAGTCTAAAGCGTAATAATTTAGAGCGTTCAAAAGAAAATTTAAAAATGACTTTAGACCTTATTATGCAAATGGGAAGTGGATTGTCTAATGAGAAACTAGATTACTATTTAATACAGGCTAAAGAAAATGAGATTTTAAATCTTAATCAATTCATGGAGTATACCAAATATTATAAGCAATTGGAAGATCTTAAGGAAGAATTCACTAAAATGGATTCTTTTGAAGACATTACGATACAGTCATCTATTTTAAGTTATACTTTTCAAGATTTTGCAGGTTTAGAGAAGGAAGTGAATTTGATAGTATTTCTAATGACTAATTATTGTGAAATTGAAAAAAAGTTAATAGAAACTGTTAAACGATTTAATAGCTTACCCGATGACGAAATACGTACAAAGAATTTCTCTCGGAATGAAAAATATTTCACAGAATATCCAAACCTTATTCGAGCATTTCAAAAGTGTAAAGCTGACAGAGGATTTGTATTTATTCCTAAATGTAATTAAAATATGCGTGATTCAATTTCGTTAATTGCTAATACTGGACTTCAATTTTATCATTTTGAAGTTAAATTTAATAAGGAAGATCAAAAAGAATCTAAGTTTAGATTCATAGAAAAATTTGATTCATCTCGCAAGCGATTTTGGCTTGATGAAGTCATACTAGTCTCGAAAGATGAGGATCTATGGGCTAGAAAGAGTGAGCTACTCAAGTATAATTATATAACAAAAAATGGTAGTTTATCTGAAGAAATTGATGTTGCGAATCTGGAGAAATACGATTCAACTGAATATTTTGAAATTGGAAACATTAATAGAGTTTTAGATGTTTTTGAGAAAAAATGGATTCCCCTACCTTATTTTTCCTATAATAAGATTGCAGAAGATAAGTTTGGACCTACAGATTGGGTTAGATTTTATTTCGAACGAATTGATGAGTCAACTTTAAAAGTAGTTTTATTAGTTGATACAACTGTTTCTGTTGATTCAGATGATACTGCTTCCCCGTTCCTTCATGAAAATACAAATGAAAATATTTTCAGTATTTGTGAGAATGATGAACTGACTATTAGCTATCTAGATAAAAAATTTGGCTGTGATTGGGTCGAAACATACATCAATAATATCTTTAATAAACCACATTTTGAGTTAGAAAAACCGTATTTAAAGCCCGCAGCAACTTATGTTTTCTTGATTCGTATGTTACGAAGATTGTCAGCATTTCCACAAATAAACTTATTACATAATAATTTAGGAGTTATAGATGTAGATTTAGTAGTTGATATTGGAAATTCTAAAACTTGTGCGATCTTATTTGAAAATCCTGTCGGTCAGAAATTTAACTTTAATTCTGTAAAGAAATTAGAAATGCTAAATCTTTCTAGTCCTTTGGTGAAATATGATGACTCATTTTCAACAAGGGTTGTTTTTAAAGAATCGCATTTTGCTTCTGATGGGTGTGAATTAAACCAACACAATAAATTTATTTGGCCAAGTCCGGTGAGGATAGGAGATGAAGCTGAAGATATTATTAATAATTCCAATATTGAATTAAAATTATCCCGTGAAACTAGAACGTCAAATTCTAGCCCTAAGCGATATTTGTGGGATGATAAACCTTCTGATTTGGAATGGGAATTTCATATAGATGATGTGAATTTGCCATTTAAGCGGGTTTATAAAAAGGGAGTATCCGAACAGTTAAACTATGATGGTAGTTTTTGTAAGGATGGTATTTTCGGGACAGAAGCAAGATTCTCTAGAAAATCTCTAATGACCTTTGTATATTTAGAACTTTTTTCTCATGCACTAAGACAGATCAATTCATTGGAGTTTAGATCGGGGCATGGTAATCCGTCATTTAGAAGAAAGATCCGTAGAATTGTAGTTTCATGCCCCACAGGGATGATAAGGTCTGAACAAATTGCCCTAAGACAGTGTGCGGAAGAAGCAATTGAAATAATCAATAATCTAAAATCTTATAAGATTAGCGTCGCCCACGGAAACAAGGATATTTATGATAGTGAAATAAGTATTATTCCTTCTGTAAAAGACTTATCCTACACTGAAGATAATCTGGAACAACGAAAAGACTGGATCTATGATGAAGCATCTGCTGCTCAGATGGTCTATTTATACGGAATGATTGCAAATAAATTTAATTCAAATGCGCAATTATTTTTTGATGTCTTTCGAAATAAATTTCAAAAATCAAATGATTTAGAAAAGACCTTACGAATAGCATCATTGGACATAGGAGGAGGGACTTCTGATCTATTAATTTCTAATCATGAACTTCTTAATTCGCAATACAGTGAGATAAGGTCAGAACCGCTGTATTGGGAGAGTTTTAAAATTGCGGGGGATGACTTATTAGAACAAATAATACAGAAAGTTATTATAGAAGGAGAGCCTTCAAGTTCAGATTTTGTGGGCTGTTGTGGTGTGATTGAACAAAAATTACGCAAAATGGGTAAATCAAACGTTGGAGCTCTTTTAAACGGGTTTTTCGGCCAAGATAGCAATAGAATAGGCTATAGGAGTAAGCTAATGCGAACAAATTTTATTAATCAGTTAGCCATGCCTATTGCTGATGAATTTTTAGCTCGAGCAAATGATGTCGAAGATGTTGTACTTACATTTTCAGAAATATTCAAATCTCGAGAGCCTTCAAGTGAACTATTAGATTACTTTGAAACTCATTTTGGTTTCAGATTTGAAAATTTAAACTGGAAGGTATCTAAAGACAGATTAAAAGAAATTTGCGAACAAGTTTATTCAAGACTTTTTAGACAAATAGGGTTGATCCTTAAAGCATATGATTGTGATATTTTAGTCTTATCGGGCCGCCCATTCTCCATGAATGCAATGGCTGACTTAATGAAGAAGTGCAATCATTTACCGCCTAATCGTCAAGTAAATTTAAATACATTCTGGATAGGCAGATGGTATCCATTTGCAGATGACAACGGATATGTGCAAGATCCGAAAACTATAGTTTGTGTTGGGAGTTTAATAGCTCTACTTGGTGGATCTTTATTGAAGTTAGGTGATTTTCGATTAGATACTGAATTATTAAAGCGTTCCTTTAATTCATCAGCAAATTACATTGGTAGATTATCAAATAATTTGATTGAAAACAGTATTTTAGATTTAGATGTCCATGAAGCTACCTTTCAGATAACAAGTCTTCCATATTTATTAGGTTATAAAAAGATACATTCAATAAATTATCCCGCAAGTGCTCTTTATTCTTTTCAATTAAATGAAGACAGAATTGCAGAGATTAGTAGAAAAAAAATTGCAGATGATTTTGACAAAATTTCTGATTCTGCCGAAGATATCAAATATAGGATTCGATCAAAAATGCCTATTAAGGTAACAGTTAGCCGAGAAGTTATTGAAAATAAGGAGTTCTTAAAAATTGAAGGAGTAACAGACGTAGAGGGGGCTGACATCTCAAAAGCATTTTTTTCTTTAAATCCACAAACTATGCAAGATCCCGCAGGTTTCTGGTTGGATACAGGTGAGTTTAAATTGAGTACTAGATCCTAAGCAAATAAATGAATGAAAAATTTTGAGAAAGTGACCCTAACAGAATTAAAGGGTAAAGTAATATCATTTTATAACATTATTAATGATGCAGATGGTTGGGTTAATAAAAATATTGATTCAGACAGAGGGCAGCATACGTCCATTTTATTAAAAAATAAGCGGAGGATTGTTAGAAAAATATCTAATTCTATTGATTCTAAACCGGTTTTTGCATTGTTTGGCGCAAGTCAAGTTGGTAAGTCATATTTAGTAAAAAACATACTGAGTGTTTCTGGAGCACCTTTAGAAATTAAATTAGGGGATAAAACTATTGATTTTTTAAAAGATATCAATCCCCCGGGGACAGGCGCAGAGAGTACTGGGGTTGTGACAAGATTTACGATTGATATTGAGTCTGACTCTGTTGATTTTCCGGTACGTTCGAAATTATTAAATATTAAAGATATAATTCTAATAGTATGCGACTCTTTCTTTTCTGACTTAAAAACTATTGAGGATTATCCGACCGCAGAAGATTTTAAATTGTTTAGTATGGAGTTAGGACTACGCTATGGAAATATTTCACCTATTCAAGAAGTTTTAGTAGAAGATGATATTTTTGATATTAAAGACTATTTCGACAAGAATTTTTACAAGTTCAGCTATTACACTAAAAACATTAATGATAGTAACTACTGGTTTGATGTTGGGAAAATAATTCCCTTTATCCCTATAAGTAATTGGGTAGATGTATTCTCTATTCTATGGAATAATAACTCTAGCTATTCTGATCTATTTAGAGTTCTCATTGCGGAACTTCAAAAGGTAAATTTTGCATCAGAACTGTTTCTAGGAGCTAATTCAGTGATTAGAGGACACGGAGAGATCTTGGACGTACAAAGATTAAAAGAAATCTTTGTAGAGTCAGAGATGACAGTAGTGAAAGATATAAATGATCAAGTATTTGAAATGAATATTTCATTGTTAAGTGCACTAAGCGCAGAAATAACATTGCCATGTGATTCTAAATTAAGTGACGAAAAACCATTTTTAAAAGATACGGATTTACTAGATTTCCCTGGTTCTAGGAGTAGGTTAGAGCATACGATGGCTTCGGTTACCCTCGATGCTATTCCAGATTTATATTTAAGGGGTAAAGTGTCTTATTTATTCAATAAATACTCAGGTGATTTTGAAATAAATAATCTATTATTTTGTCAGAATGATAAGCAGTTAGATGTCAATGAATTGCCGGCGCTTCTTAATGATTGGATAAGAACAAATGTGGGGGCTGATGCGTCAGATCGAGAAAAAAATATAGCAAGTTTACCTATTTCACCTTTGTTTGTCATTTTTACTTTTTTCAATAATCAACTGAAATTTGACACAACCAATGATGATAGACAGGAGATAGATTATAAATGGGATACTAGATTTAATAGGTTTTTTGAACAAGAGTTAGTTACACTTAACCATAATTGGCATACAAAATGGACCGTAACTACTCCAGCATTTAACAATTTCTTCTTATTACGTGATTATAAGTATTCAGCAGATACTTTTTCAGGTTTTGAAGATAATGGAACAGAAGATGGAATACAAAAAAATAGGATTGAGTTTTTAGATCAATTAAGAAAATCGTTTCTTAAACATGACTTTGTTAATAAGCATTTTGAGAATAAGGAATACGCCTTTGATTCTGCGGCACTTCCAAATCAGGATGGTAGTCAAAGAATAATTGATCAACTAGAACCTGCTGCAAATAACTATATTAAAGTTCAAAATTATGTAACTCAACTACGTAATATTAAGGAAGAGTTAATTCCTATAATTTCGAAGTATTATTATTCTGATGATTTAGAACAAATTAGAAAGAAAGCAATTTCTGATAGCTTAAAGGTGCAACTAGAAATGAATAGAGTTTTTAGTGTTAATCATGAAAAGTTTAATCAGTTTATTTCTTCTTTTATGTTAAATGAAGTAGATGTTTATAATCATTTACATGAAAACCTAGTTTATAATTTTGTTGACGAAGGCAATACTACTGAATATGAATTATTTAAAAGTGGGTTTCCTGATTTGAATGATTCGTATACCCAAGATGAAAACTTAGAGGTTATTAGAGATTCACTAGGCTTTAGCAATGTTGATGAGGTAATAAATCTACTTTCTGAACAAGGTATTGATATTGATAAACTCTTCGTGAAAAAGGAAAAATCTACAGTGGACTCTATACTAGATGGAATTCTAGATATTTGGATTGAACAAATCAAACCAGATAATATGTCTGACTTTACTCAAAGTGGTTTGAGTACTCATTCTCTTCAAATTGTTACTGAAGCATATCAGAAAGCATTTGCACAATCGGACTTCAAGTTATTTTTAACTAAAATCATCAAGGAGAAATATCAAGGAATAGTATTAGATAAGTCAACAGAAGAGTATCTCGCTGCTGTTATTTGTCAATATTTCAATGAGTTTATTGGTGAATTTGGAGTCAACCAACTAGATGTTGATCTCCTTAAAAATGTTCAGAACTTACAGCCTCAGCTTTCAGCTGTTATAGAAACATTAATAAATGTTAAAAAGACTCCAAATATTGCTTCTTTAGTAGACATTTTTAACAAACAATCTGAAGATAGTCAGAGTAAGTTAACCTCCAACTCTCTCTTTGAAGGGTATAATACTTATCTTTATAAGTTGAAAATTTCTATGCTTTCAAATTGCGGTTTTGTTAATTATGACATTCATGAAAACAATAAGTTAGAAGGGATAATTTCATCAGCGGGGGACTGTGATTTTAATTTGATAAATTAAACACTATGGGAATAATATATGCGTTAAACGCGAATGAATATGAACCTATTTCTTATGGAGATAACTATTTATATCAACAATATGATAAGCTAGATAGTTTTTTAACTAGAAACTACGACATTCATTATAGGACTGTTTTAGCAAGGCCCGTTTTATCTTCTGGCGTTGTAAATTGGCACGGTAATTTTGACGCTCAACTCTCACGCATTGGTGACTTAAATAAGGATGTACAATTAAGTATAAAAAAAGAATATTGGACTCTTAAAGAGAGTCTAGAAAAAGACATTCAAAATTTAGAATATTCCTCTAATAATGAGAAAAGGAAATGGGGGAATCTGCTTCGACAAGTCTTTTCAGATGAAGATAATATAATTTTATCTGATGGAGAGAATTGGTGTTTATTGTGGGGATGGAAGTTTAAGAATAAAAAAGAAAATTATCTAGCTCCTGAGTTTTTAGTAGCTGAAGAGAAAAAACTCATTGAAGAGAATGAAATTGAGGAAATAGTTGATAGTGAACCAGCTGAAGAATTAAGAAGTGTTGTTCCAATAGAGAGTGAGGCTAAGTTTAAAAGAAGTTCTAAAAATCATTTTTGGTATAAAGTAAAAAGATACTTCAGAAGTTTTGTTTATCGTTATTGGGGGGTCCTTCTTTTTATTCTTTTGCTCCTATTTTTATTATGTTTTCTAGAGCACTTAAATAAAGTAGAGTGCCCCGAAATAATACAACTTGAAAGTCAACTCGAAGATTTAAACCAAAAGGTTAATGAGAGGTGTCAAGAGCAACCATAGAATAAATGTTATTTGTAAATAAAAAAGAAAAATGGTGGTTTTATTCTATAAGAAGGATAAATCTTCTTGCTTACCATTTTTGGTGGTTATTTCTTGTGTTATTTCTCATATTATTATTGAGTTTCTTGTTTTTTTGCATGCCACTTAAAAATAGCAACTGTGCTCAATTTGACAATTCACTTTCCCTAGTAAGCGATGCATCCAGGGATCTAGATAGTTGCTGTAATTGTGAACCAATAGGGCCTACTATACCTTGCAATACGGATGTTGCGTCAGGCGGTCAGGGTTATTATGAAAATATACATGACCTAGGGAGTAATTCAGGAAGTGTCATCATAAGTTATGACTTTCTTACTCTTAAGGATAGAATGGATGTATACTATCAAGGAGAATTAGTTGCCAGCACATATGGATTAGTTAATGGCAAGGACACCTTAAGATGGGATTATGAAGCTAAAAGTAATAAAGTAAAGTTTTGCAAGGTGGTTATGTCTGCACCAATTATAGGAACAGGCTGGAACTATGTATTAGGATGCCCTAAATAATGATATTACGAAAAGAAGTTAATCGTCAATGGTGGTATAAATTTTTGAGAGGTGTAAATTATTTCACCTATAGAAATTGGGCTTGGATTTTATTGATGTTTTTATTGAGTTTGGTACTTTGGTATTCATTCTGTTATCTAGAGTTGTGTAATAGGAAATCTAAATGTTGCATTGTCGAAGATTATAAACAAAAGGTTTTAGAGATTAATGATAAACTGGATAATTGTTGTCAATGTTCATTAAATATCGAAGATGAAATAAGGAAGAGACGCACCAATTATAATGGGAAAACAGGAAATTTAACGGTTTCTTTAATTTGGGAAAGTGTAGACGATCTTGATTTATCATTAAAGGAGCCAAATGGGCAAATAATTTCTTTTAAAAATCGAATTTCTAATTCTGGGGGCCAACTGGATGTAGATATGAATGCTAATTTTGTTACAGTAAATGATCCACTAGAAAATATATACTATTCGTCAAATGTACCAAAAGGAAGGTATCAAATTTGTGTACAATATTTCACTAAAAATAGCAGTCTTGCTTATGTGCCTTATAAAGTTGAATTGAATATTGCGGGGGAGTCTAAAATATTCAATAACATACACAGCAACGTAAAAGATAAACACGTTATTCACGAATTCATAATTCAATAGTTTTATGAAAATTCTTGACAAATATAATCTTGATAAATATCCTTTAATTATATACAAGGATCAGACGCTTATCTCCAGACAGGAAGGGATTCAAAGTTTTTTAAAAACAAAGTTGACTTTTCTTCCTCCGTTTCATCTTACTAGTGTAAAGATAACTGAAAGAGATTTGCAATATTTTATTGACCGTGATAAACATTATTTATTAATATCATCTTTTGAAAATGAAGTACAACAAACTCTGATAGCAAAATATCATCATATATTGAATTTAATAGAGAATTATTTTAATGAAATATTAGATGATGATCGTGAACTTTTTCGAGGTTGGGAAGAGTTACTTAAAGAAGTATTTAATCCCAGTAACAACCAGATTTACTCTGACGGAACTGATATAGCTATTATTTGGGGTTGTGAATTTGGTTCTAGCTCACTAGGCACATCAAATTTCGAATCGACAGGAAGTATTGAAAACGGCCGAAAATCTGAAGATATACTATATTATGAACCTCAGAACAATGATAAAAGTAAAGGAGCACCACAGGAAATAGCTATTTTAAAATCTGAACTAATACTGGTGAGAAGCAATAAAGTTTCAAAACCATTGTTTTTAAATCGGATTCTAAAAGGAGTTCTTCATTTTTCTAAAAAAGCTTGGTGGATGATTTTATTGTTCGCACTTTTATTTCATTTATTAAACAATATTTTTTGTGTCAGTTGTAGTCAATACGATTCTGTAGTCTTAATTATAGACCAATACCCTAGAGGTATTGATGATTGGAATGATGTAGGATATGACTCAATACCAGTTAAGCCAGCGTTACTGGATTATTGCACTAAAATAGATTCTTCTCAAGTCTCATTAAGATCTTACGCTCCTTTTCCTGGAAATCAATCTAATTTTGGCACATGCACTGGTTGGGCATCTGCATATTGTGCAAGAACAATAATGCGGGCCCAATCAATGAAATGGACAAACCGCTCTGATATAACAAAGAACTCTTTTTCAGGAGGATTTCAGTATAGAGCAATAACGTCAGATTATAATTGTAGTCAAGGTAGTGATCTTGTTTCAGTTGCACATAGTCTAAGGGATATTGGATCATTGCAAAGGATCGATCTTGATGATGAAGAAGAACTATGTCCATCAGTAAACTTGGCTCAACACTATTTTACGAATGCATCAAATCATAGAATTGATGATTATGCCAAATTATGGCTTGACAGAGATGTTCCAAGTGCTGCTAAAATAGCAATAACCAAAAAGAGCCTTTCGGATGGCTATCCAATTATTATTGGGATGCAATGTCCGGAGTCGTTTAATAATATCGGCAAGGATGGATTATGGAGACCTTCAGAGAGTGTGGAAGAATACTCTTCAGGTCACGCTATGTGCGTAATAGGTTATGATGATCAACGGTTTGGAGGAACATTTGAAGTGCAAAATAGTTGGGGGATTGACTGGGGCGACGAAGGATATTGCTACATTAAATATAATGACTTCGCGAGCTATGTTCGTCAAGCAATAGAGCTAATAAAAATTGAGAATACCTTAGCATCAGAGGTTGGACTTTCAGGTGGGTTTGAAATAATAAATATGGAAGACAATAATAAAGTTAGACTAAATCTTGACTCTAAATTGGTTAATGGCTCTATGAATACATATTACCAGTTTGATCAAAAAATAAATTCTGGAACAAATGTTAAATTGAATTTAACTAATAACGTACCCGCATTTGTATATGTACTGAAAACTAATTGCAACGATAAATCTGTATCTAAAATATCACCCTATCCCGGCCAAAGTGCCGCTTTAACATATCATTGTAATGAAATTTCCATCTTATCAGATGGGGATTATTATAAATCAGGTGATAACTGCAATGATAATTTTATCCTACTATTTTCAAAAAAACGTCTTGACATCGATGCGATAGTTTCGGAGCTTAATATCAACAAAAATAGAGCAGATATTTCCTCTAATTTGGGGGCTGCTTTAAAACATAAAACATTACCTAAAAGTCAAATTAATTTATCTGCTGATGAATGTTCCTTTTCTGCAAAGGGGGTTAATTTAAATCAATATATTGTACCAATTATAATCGAATCAAAAAATAGTTTCAATCCCTTAAAAAGCTTTCATCGATGGTGAGGAGTTTCCTAAATTCCCTGAATTAGAGGAATCTTCTAAAACAGTATTACCTGCTAATCAAACAACTATATATTTGTGAGAAGAAATTAATATGATAAATGCGTAAAATAAAGCACTTTGTTTTGTTCTTTCTTTAGTACTCTATTTCTTCAGAAATCTTAGTATTCCTAGATTTAATTTTTGAAACAAAGTCGTCTTTATCCTTGATGTAATTTAGCCGTAATAAATCTATATTAAAAGAATAGGGAAAATACATAATTCCAGATTTGTGCACTAAAAAGCAAAAAGCTTCGGGATATTTATAAGAAAGGGTGCTGATTTTGGCATCAATATCCTTTGATAATTTGAACCAGTCAGGCATTCCTCCGCCCCAGTTAGATCGCGATGAATCCGCATCAGCGATTTAGTTATACCCGTATCCGATAACATTACAGTTCATTTTAATTAGAAAGTCAATTTCTACTTCTTTTATTGAAGGTTCCTGGCCTCCTCTTAATCCTCCTTCTATGGATAATTTGGCAGAGCTTTTGACATACCCACTTTTAATTAAACTTGATAACATATATTTAAAATTTCACTGTAAATGTATTGTTTTTTAATGGAATTAGTGAGTCCTCCGGAGTTGTGCTCCGTATCAAGTTTTGTGGTGGCAGACAATTTTCGTCTCCGAAATTGCCAACTTCTTAAACCCACAAACCGTTAGTCGGTCACTTTTGTGCGACGGCACGAGTGAGAGGTTACGAGCTCCCATTTAAGTTACTTCTCAAACACTTTTCGGCGTTTTTAAGGGGTCGATACGCCCGCATTTTACTGCTTTGTGCATATCCACTAATTATTCATTAAGACAAAATGTTGACTAGCTACATTTTCATACATTGGCTCGTTCTTTTTTAAGTCAAACATGTTTAACGTAGCACAATTAGGGCAATGACAGGTTATGCATTTTTGAGCTATGATGCCTTGTTCGGATTTAAGCAACGAGTAATTACAATTTGTACAGTTTATTTGGATAGTAGTGGATGACAGGTTTTGTCTAAAATTCCTCCACTTACTCATTTCTTTCCTTCTAAGTTTATCCACTACCTTGGCGTATCGCTGAGTAGTTGTTAATTCTGAATGCCCTAAAATATCCGAAACTACTACGATGTCAACACCAAGAATCAAGGAGATAATCGCAAACGTATACCGTGCTTTGTGAAATGTAATGTGCTTATTGATTTTGGCAACTTTCATTATTTCTATTAAGTATTTATTGGTTTGAGCATCTTCCATTACCGGGTTCTCAAAAATCAACTTACTCGGATTTTCCATATCCATCAGCGAATAGAAATTTTCCTCAATGGGTGTCCTTACCGTTTTCTCCCTGCCTACACGACTTTTAGCTAACTGCTTTACTATCTCATTGCCGACGATGTGTTCTCTTTTTAGCGTTTTAATATCACCGTGCCTAAACCCTGTATAACGCGCTACTAGAAAATACCTTAACACCTCTTGATATTTTAATCCAATATGAAAGTTCTTAGCATATTTACTCTTTCTTAATTTTACAATTGTTAAGAGTTCCTCGCTCTCATATAGATTATGCAACGCCTTTAGTTCTTCTGGCTCTAAATAGACCAGTTCAACCTCAAATGGACTTCCTACAGGGTAATTTTCAAAAGGGCTCTTTGTTATTTTTCCTTCTTTGTACAGTTGATTGGTGTACTTTCTTAAAAAGCACATAGCAAGATATACGGTATTGTCTTTTTGTCCTAAAGTATTGGAAATATATGCTTTGTACTCATCCAAAAAATTATGGTTGATATCGTGTATGGATAATTTGCTTTTGTATTTTTTTAACTTTTTATATTGTGCTGCAATAACTTTAAATGACCCCTGTTTAATTTTTGTATGTATTTTCTCCCATTCAATTCTATTGCTCACAAACTCATAAAAGCATTTAGATTTTGGACCACTTGTATCCCTATAGTAGATCTCTTTTACCCTTGCAATAGAAGCCAATTCACCTCGCTTATCAAAATCATCTATGATGGTTTGGATTCTTACTTTATGTATATCAATTATCGATTCATATTTACGTGTATCACCTCTTATGCCTTTTTTTACTTTTTTATTTATTCTGTCATAATCGGAATCTTTTATTCGTTTCCCAACATTAAAATAGTCTTGTTCTCCATTTAAGGTTACTCTAAGAAGGATTGGATATGTTCCATCTTTGCTTATATGATGCGTTTTACAGTCTAAGTTTATGGTGTTTCTCATTGTAGTTTTACCTTATAATTATACCTCACAAATTTGTGAACTATTTGTGAGATTGACTTGTAACTATTAGCATAAAATCTCTAAAACCTAAAATCATAAACAACTGATTGTTAACGACATTAGAGATTACCCACTAAGGTGTAAAACTACATTTTAAATTAGGAAACTTCTAATCTGTCCATTGAACTACGTGGCCAGTTTTGGAAGTAGGTTATGAAGATTAAATATAAACCATATATGTGCAAATCAACCCTACTGAACCTATAGTTCTATCTTACTTAACTTTAATCATTAAAGACTAAATTTGCTCTGCAATGTACAACAACATTATCTCAGAAAACCAAGGCGTAGTGCAAATCATCACAATAAACCGTGAAGAGAAGCTAAACGCACTCAACGTAGAACTCATACAAGAAATAGGTCAAGAAGTAGCTCGTCTGAATAAGGAGATGACTGTACGCGGTATCATCCTTACCGGGAAAGGCCAAAAAGCCTTTGCTGCGGGAGCTGATATATCAGAGTTTGCCAATTTTGGCGAAGCCGAAGCAAAAGAAATGAGTGCCAAAGGCGGAAAAGTATTTACAAGCTTGGAAGAAAGTGAGATACCTATAATAGCAGCAGTAAACGGATACGCCCTAGGTGGCGGATGTGAACTCACAATGGCCTGTCACGTGCGTATAGCGAGCGATAATGCTCTCTTTGGTCAGCCAGAAGTAAACCTGGGAGTGCCTCCAGGATATGGCGGTACGCAACGATTAGCACAGATAATAGGCAGAGGACGAGCACTCGATATGCTCATTACGGCCAAGTCTATTAATGCGGAGACGGCCCTCAATTACGGACTAGTAACACAAGTCGTATCACAAGAAGAATTGCTGCCAACCTGTATCAAATACATAGAGAAACTGGTGGGCAAATCGCCACTGGCCATAGCCGAGGTGATAAAATGCACCAATGAGTTGTACGAAAATATAAACGGTCTACAATACGAAATAGACAGTTTTGCTAGAAGCTTCCAAACCGCCGATTTTAAGGAAGGCACAACGGCGTTCCTAGAGAAACGTAAGCCCGACTATACATAATATGACATTGTGGGGTGCCTTTTATTTTGGCATTCTATTTGTTCTTAATGAAGCGAACACTAATTTTGAAACAATTATTAAACAATAGAAAAATGAAAAATTTAATCTTACTAACTGCTTTCGTATTTGGATTTTCTGCCATAAGCTTTGCTCAAACTGAAGATGCTAAAGCTAACGTAACACTATCTTCTGAGGCTCAAGCTAAACTTACCTTAGAAAAAAAATCACACGATTTTGGCACGATAGAGGAAGGTGTACAAGCAACCATTACCTTTACATTCAAAAACACAGGAAACGCTCCATTAGTACTTAACAGTGTGAAAGCTTCTTGCGGATGTACTACTCCTAAATGGACAAAAGAGCCAATAGCACCAGGAGAGGAAGGTGTGATTACTGCAATATATAATTCAAAAGGAAGACCAGGTAACTTTACCAAAACCATTACTGTAAAGCACAATGGCGAAGGTGGTACTGAATTCCTTACTATAAGAGGTGTGGTAAATAGAGCTGCTCCAGTAGTTCAACCTACTGTGGTCTCTCCAGAGCAATAAGCACGTATTAACTAAAATAATTTCAAAACCCTTTGCAACGCAAGGGGTTTTTAGTTTACAGAAAAAATATACTTCTCTCGTTTTTGCTACTCATAGCTGGATTAGCTTGTGCACAAACAGATTCTGTCTCTTTATCCGATGCGTTGCAAAATTTTAAAGCATCGGCAACACAGTCACTGAACGTAATCCCAGATTCTATGGAAATTATAGTCTTGACCACTGACACCATAACTGCAATGCCTGATAGCACGCCGGCTGAACCCATTATCGCTTTTGACACGGCGGTGTACCAATTGGGAAGTATCTCACAGGGCGATATTGTAAAGCAGCGATTCACTTTTAGAAATACAGGAAACGCAGATCTAGAGATAATTAGTGTAGTGCCCGACTGTAGTTGTACTAGTCCAGAATGGACATCATAGCTCATAAAACCCTGATAATCAAGCTATTTTATCGCAACTTACGATTCTAAAGAAGATAGGGGTAAATTTATGAAAACCTTAACTGTACTACACAATGCTGGTGAGGGCTATGGCTTTGTGGAGATTCAAGGTTTCGTAGCACCTAAACTATAGGTCTAGCTCCTCCCATTTCCCAAACCACCCTGTTAATCCGCCTGTATGTATAGCTAGGACGCGTTCTCCTCGAGCAATCGTTCCATTTTCACAACACTTTTGGATAGTTAGCAGCAGCTTGCCTGTATAAATCGGATCAAGTAATACTCCTGTTTCTCGGTTAAAATCTTTTATAAAGTGAACTAATTCAGTATTCATTTTGGCATAACCTCCACCATGAAAATCATCTAACACATTAACGCCTTGAATTCCGTAGGTGTTCTCCACCTCGTGTTTTATATAATCCTTACCTTTCAGCACTTGTACGCCTACAAGCTTAGAGAGTTGATGCAATGCCTGCAAGTGTTCCGCCATTCCGGCTAGTGTAGTTCCTGTTCCACAAGCCACCATTATTTTATCATACTTGGCGGTAACTAACTCAGTGATTATGTTTTTACATCCCACCGTTCCTGCTTGACAGGCACCACCTTCTGGCACATACAATTTGTCATCCTGGATACCATAGGTTCTGTTTACCTCTTTGTATTCCGTTCTCGTTACAAACTGAAGATGCATCCCGTATAGTTTGCAGAGTTTCAATACGGCATTTTGAACCTTAGGCTCTTCGCCACGGATAATTCCAGTAGATTTTTTACCTAGAATAGCACAACTTGCGGCTGTGGCTACTAAGTGATTGCTAAATGCACCACCATAAGTCACTACTTCGCTATAGCTTTCTTCTGCGAACTCACGGAATATGCCCGACAACTTACGCCATTTATTTCCTGAAATAATGGGGTGAATAAGGTCATCCCGTTTTATGCTTAAGGTGATGCCATAGACATCGGTCCAAGAGGTGCTCACAGTGTGAATAGGACTCGGTATGTTTAACTGTTGCTCTATGCTCATAGTCTATGTTGCCGTAAAATGCTCTTTAATAATGGACCACGCTAGGTCTGACTCATACCCTTTGGTCATGACAAATTGTACAGCTTTGTAATTTTTTTGGTAGCCTTTTATGGCCTTAAGCGAAGCTATTTTTTTACGAAGCAGCTCTGTAAGTACGTCCATATACTGCTCTTCCTGTATCTCTTGCAAGCCTTTTTTAATGCAGTAGTCAGAAATTTTTCGTCGTTTTAGCTCTTGTACTATTTTGTTTCTTCCCCACTTCTTGTACCTAAACTTTCCTCTTACAAAAGCCAATGCAAACCGCTGCTCATTCAAAAAATCTTGCTTAATGAGCTCATAAATAATTTCCTCTACGTCCACCTTAGCTAGTCCAAAAGAGTACAGCTTGTCTCTCACCTCCTGGTGACAACGCTCCTGATAGGCACAGTATTTGGCTATTTTCTGTTTTGCCTCTTTAGGTGTATAGTTCTTTTTAGTAGGTTCAAACACAATGAGGCTGCTAATTTACCCTACTTTTGTATTTAGCTTGTACACCTTAGCACAAATAGCAGATATCGTAAACGGAAAACTACAAGGCAATGCATCATTGGAGATTACCAATATGTATGCTGATACCCGTAAGAGCTTAAAACAAGCAGCCTTATTTGTAGCTCTAAAAACATCAAAAACCAATGGTAATTCCTTTGTAGGAACTGCCATACATCAAGGAGCTTCTGCTGTTTTAGTGTCTGAAGTGCCCAAGGTTGAATGTGATTACATTTTGGTAGATGATACGCTCAAGGCATTGCAATACTTAGCACAATACCATCGTACTCAGCACACTATTCCCGTAGTAGCCATAACAGGAAGTAACGGCAAAACCATTGTAAAGGAATGGCTTAGCACACTGCTCAATGATAGTGAGATCGTATGCAAAAGCCCGAAGAGTTACAACTCACAAATAGGCGTTCCACTTTCCTTATGGCAATTAAACAGCAGTCACACCATAGGCATTTTTGAAGCAGGTATCTCTGAACCATCCGAAATGGACCACTTGCGTGAGATGATACAACCTACGATAGGTGTTTTTACCCACCTCGGAGATTCACACGCTGCTAATTTTGAGAGCATCGAACAAAAGCTTGATGAAAAGCTCAAATTGTTCAGCTCTTGTGAAGCCATCGTATGTTCTACCCACCAAAGAAATGTGTATGACGCCATAAAACAATTAAACAAACCTATGTTCACTTGGGGAAGCGATGTAAGCTGTAATGTGCACGTGATTTCCGACCTGTCGGGCGACTATATTGTTACTTATCAGGGGAATAGCTATAATATTCGGTTGGCTAATAGCGATAAAGCAAGCGTTGAAAATGCATTTACATCACTTTCCGCAGCATTGGTATTGGGTGGCGATATAGAAGTCTTACTAACCAAAATTAACAACCTTCCATCTATCGATATGCGTCTGCAACAAATAGAAGGCATACAAGGCAACACGCTCATTTTCGATTTTTACAATTCAGACTTTCAATCGTTAGATATCGCTTTTGATTTTTTGAAACAACAGAATACACACGAGAATATAACAGTGATACTCTCCGATATACTGGAAAGTAATCTGGACACGGAGTCATTATATAAGAAGGTAAATAAAGCCCTTCACAAACACGGCGTGCATAAGCTGATTGGCATAGGTCCCGAAATATCTAATTCACACCATCTTTTCGACCTTCACGCACATTTTTACCCAGACACAGCCGCATTCTTAAAACGGCATGCCATTTATGAATTCAAAGATGAATGCATATTGCTAAAAGGAGCTCGTATATTCCAATTTGAACAAATAGGAGAACGCCTCAGAAAACGCACGCATCAAACCTGCTTAGAAATTAATCTAAGTAACATGCAGCACAACCTTAATGCCATTAAAGCGCGTGTAGGTACGCAAACCAAAGTGATGGCAATGGTAAAAGCTCTCGCATACGGTAGTGGCGATTACCAGATTGCTAAACTTCTAGAAAAGAACAACATAGACTACCTAGGTGTGGCCTATACAGATGAGGCCACTCAACTGAGAGCTGCGGGAATAAACACACCTATAATGGTGCTAAATCCCGATCTTACAGATCTTACACCTTACGTAGAGCAAGACATACAACCGGTTATTTATTCCTTTACCAGTTTAGCTAAAGTAACCCGACGTCCCATAAAAATACATCTAGAGATAGATACAGGAATGCGAAGACTGGGTTTCCAACGCAATGATGTGTCTCTATTAATCGACAAACTAAAAACAGATACGTCCTTGCAAATTGCCTCAATCTTCAGTCACCTCGCAGTGGCAGATGATCCGCAACAGGATGATTTTACAGAAAAACAATTGTCTGATTTTGAACATATTAGCAATAATATTGAAAGGCAATTAGGCATAAGCGTGATTAAACATATCGCCAATACTGCCGCCATAGAGCGATTGCCACACGCCCGGTTTGATATGGTACGAATGGGCATTGGATTGTATGGAATATCATCTGTACATCAAGATACTCCTCTACTCCCTGTAAGTACATTTAAGTCATACATCTCACAGATAAAAAGTGTGCCCGCAGGTGCTGGTGTCGGCTACGGACAATGGAGCAAATCCACCAAGGAGCGAAAAATAGCGGTAATAGCTGTGGGATATGCCGACGGTTATTCGCGTAGGTTTAGTCAAGGTAAAGGTGCTTTTTTGATTAACGAAAAATTTGCTTCCGTAGTAGGCAATGTATGTATGGATATGACCATGTGCGATGTCACGGATATACCCTGTGCGGAAGGAGACGAGGTCATTATATTTGGTACAAATCCTCACGTATCTGAACTTGCCCGTCAACTGGACACTATCCCTTATGAGATACTGACCAACGTAAGCGAACGCGTAAACCGTATGTACTACCAAGAATAGTAGTGGCTTGACTCGTAAGCTAACTTCAACTAAATTTGTATCGTATGCGAATGAAAATAGATATAGACCACCCGCAGGCGGCTGAGCTGGTTGCATACTTAAAAACACTTGATTTTGTGACCATGGAGGAAGGTTATAATGGTTCCAAAGCTTTTGAAACAGCTGCAAATGAACCAATCACTGCGTATAATAATACTACAAACCAAGATTACGAAATACCCGAATGGCATAAAGAGATAGTGCGTAAAAGTATTGCTGATTATGGGGAGAATCCAGATAGCGGTAAGTCACTTGCACAAGTTCTTCAGGAGATTAGAAAAGATTTGTAGTGTTCCCCATAAAAGTTCAACCTTTGGCCGAAAAACAAATTCGTGAAGCCACCTTTTGGTACGAAAGTCAACAAAACGGACTCGGTCTTTACTTTACAAATAAATTAGAACAAGGACTTAGTTTTTTAAGACAAGCTCCTAAATCCTTTCTAAAACGATACGAAGATGTTCGTACTAGCTATTTAAAAACATTTCCTTGTATCGTACATTACACCTTTGAAAATGGATTAGTGAATGTTCACGCCGTAATACATGCCGCTTCCCATCCCAAAAACTGGAAAAACGAATGACCAAAGATCAACTCATAGCAGGAATACAAGCAGGAGACTCACGCACACTGAGCAAGGCTATCACTTTGGCAGAGAGCACCTTAGCCGACAAACGCAATCTAGCACTTGAGGTCATATCACACTTTGGACCACAGGACAGCACCTATCGCATAGGCATAACTGGAACACCCGGTGCCGGAAAAAGTACTTTTATAGAAGCCATAGGCACGCACTTACTCCAAGACCCTGACCGAAAAATAGCCGTGCTTAGCATAGACCCTAGCAGTGGTAAAACACACGGAAGTATCCTCGGTGACAAAACACGGATGAACCAACTCAGTGCTCATCCACGAGCGTACATACGTCCTTCATCTAGCGGCACTCAACTGGGTGGCTTAGCCAAAAACACACGACTAGCTATGCTCCTGTGCGAGGCTGCTGGTTATAATACCATACTCATAGAGAGTGTAGGCGTAGGCCAAGGTGAAACCGAAGTAGCTCAACTTACCGACCTCTTTACCCTCATACTCAATCCTGGCGGCGGTGATGAGCTGCAAGGCATAAAACGTGGGATTATGGAAATGGCAGACATCATCGTGGTAAATAAGGCAGATGGAGATGCGGAACGACAAGCCAAACTCACTGCAAAGGAATACAGTATGGCCCTTCACCTATTGCCTACATCTACTAAGCCTGTGCTGAGCGGAGTGGAAGTATTCAGCTCAGACTCAAATAGTGGATGGATACCCAAGGTGATTACCGCATCGGCTACTGAAAATAAGGGAATAGACGTGTTTTGGGAGAAGGCCTTTGACTATGAGAAATGCATAACCCAAAACCAATGGAAAACTGCACACCGTAAGGGGCAAATGCACTATTGGGCCCGCAAAAGTGTACAGGATCTGCTCCTCGCCAAGCTAGAACATTATGAAGATGCTATTGCTCAAGGACTCTCCGCTGGTAAATTACCAGAGGAGGTAGCGAGGGATGTGGTGAAGTGATATTTTACTAGAACAATGCTGCAACGTTTATCACATCTGGCTGGTCTGTCTTTAGAAATGGGAACACTTATATCAAATGCATACGTTAGAAAAACTATTGTTGTTATTTTTCTCCTGCTAAATGTACAGTCTTACGCCACGCACGATGTTGGATACGAATTAGCATATCGCCACGTGCAAGATAATAGCTATCAAATTACATTGACGCGATATAGAGATTGCAGATTATCTGCTTCAGGTCCATCGGCGTTAGAATTAGCATGCAATGGAGGTGTAATATCTGTTACCACGGTGGACTCCACTGTGCACACAGAACTAAATGTTTTTTGCCCTTCGGTACAAACAAAATGCAATGGCGGCACAACCCAAGGTTTCTTAAAATCAGTGTACTATTATAACGTTAATTTTGATAATGCACCATTCGCGTCCCTAAAAAGCTGTGGCACAATTACGGTCCAAACCTTAATTGGCCAGATGATAACCTCCAATACACCTATTGCTCTACATGAAGCCAAATTAGAACTCAATTTGGACACCGTCGTACACAATTCAAACCCTCGATTTACCATTGATCCTGAGCCTATTTTAGTATGTAGTAGACCTGAACTCCTGCGAATGGGTGCGGTGGATGATGACGGAGATTCGCTTTCTTTTGAATGGGGACGAGCCCAAAACAATTATTCCAATTATATAACATATACACAAGGCACTTACTTTAACCCACTCGCTACTTACTATCCTTCAGGACTTTCTTTTCCCTATAACAACTCCTACGCTGACCCACCTGTAGGCATTTACCTAAATCCTTCTAACGGAGATCTTACATTTACACCTACGAGTTGTACAGAAAGCACCCTCATTACAATTATGGTGAAAGAATGGCGACCAGATAGCTCTGGGGTGCCACGGGTAGTAGGCACATCGCAACGAGTGATGCAATACGCCGTAACGAGTAATGGCACTAATAACCTGCCTACCATATCCGGACCTACTGAAGTCTCTGTATGCTTGGGCGATTCCATAGCATTAAATTATACCAGTGGAGAAAAAAGTACCTACCCTCCTACGTATAGCATACGTCCTGACAGTGTACGGCTCACTTGGGACAACGCCATTCGTGGGGGCCAATTTTCTGTGGTTTCGGATACTGTTTTGTACGAATCAGCTGTATTTCGCTGGAAACCAGATTCTTCCGTAAAACTAAACACCCCGTATTCCTTTGTGATTACAGCAAAAGACAATAACTGTCCGTTGCAGGGCAAGATTACCCAACGGGTAAATATTATAGTACGCGATCAAGTAGTAACAAACCTTCAAAAGACTAATCTTGCTTGTGGCAGAGTACAATACAGCTTAAACTCCGACGTAGCTTGCTTAGCTGGAAGCCCAGTGTACAATTTTGAATTACTAGATACAAATGGCAATTTGGCACCTACTGCTTATGGCCAAATCAGCTATCAATCTACCTCTAACGTTGCCCAAGTTCATATACAACAGCCCGGTATATATGTGATGAAAGCTACATTTAGCAACGATTCCAACACCTACTCCAAAGTGTATACCGATACGCTAGATTTCACTAGGCTTTTCACAGCCCGCATAGGGGTACGTGACACGCTGGTTTGTCTCAATGATACCTTATCACTTACTCCACTCGTGACCAACGCAATAGGAACTCCCACCTATTCATGGTCTACCCATGCCTCAGATAGTACCGTTAATACTTCTAACACATTTGCATTATCACTTTCTGAGCCCAACGATACTCTTGTGGTATATGTAAGTATGAGTGATGCCACTAGATGCTTGATAAGAGACACCGCTGTTATAGTCAATCAATATTTAAAAGCTGCTCCCATGGCGAATGACACTTTTTGTGAAGGAGATAATTTAAACGTTCATATAGCAGGTCCGTTTCACGATTTCAGCTGGAATAAAGAAGGAGGCGATTCTAACTACGTCGTTACCAATGGTGGTGAGCTGCGTGTAGATTATACCGATGAAAACGGCTGTACTTATTATGATAAGGCTCAATTTGAACTTTTGCCAGCCCCCTATGCAGGATTGGTAGACACTACTTATTGTGGATCTATATATATGTTAGATGCTGGAGATCACGCAGAAACGGTATGGAACAATGGCTCTACTAACTCGAAGATCGATGTTTCGCAAAATGGGGAATACAGTGTATACCTTAAAAATGATTTAGGATGCATAACACGAGATACTGCTCAAGTCACATTGTTGAATTTTTCGAGAAGGACGCTCACCCTAGACACCACTCAGTGTGCTGATGAAATCCAACTTTATGCCGGTGTATATGATAACTACACTTGGAACAACGGTTCTTCAGACGCAATCCTAGTTGCCCCCAACAGTGGAACGTACTATGTGCAGGTAAATAATGATAATGGTTGTACTAGGACTGATACGGTAATCGTACAGCTGCTCAACAATCCCATCGTACCACGCTTATCTATTGAGTCTGGCAGAATCCTCTCTGATGCTACAGGGAAACATAAGTGGTTCAAAAACAATACTATACAGGTTGGCAAGGTAGACAACTACTTGCTCACATCTTCCAAAGGCAGGTACACCGCCCTTACGGTAGATGAAGACGGTTGTGAATCTGATACTTCTGAGATTTTGGCTATCACATTATCTCAGGAAACCCTTCATCCTGAACTTTTCAAACTATACCCCAACCCTACAGCAGGTAGTGTAACCATAGATGCTAACGGCTTAGGTAGTATTAAGAGCATCCAACTATACAATGCCAACGGCCAATTGGTAAAAAACACCCAACAGATAAATGACTCACAGGCCTCTTTACAATGGAATGCGACTAATGGTGTCTACTGGATTGTAATACGCACCGACCTTGGAGTATACCGAGCTGAGGTGGTGAGTGTGAGGTGAGGATCAGAAATCTAAAATCAATGAAGAGGGTCGCACAACTATGTCTTCCCATTATTATTTTAATTCAAAAGATAGCCTAAGTACTTACTCTCCATATTTAGAAACTTTCCACCTCCTACAAAGTGGCTGTTCCGTTTACTAAAAAACCTACTTTTGCCTTACATTATAAATAATCCTTGTCATGATAATAGGTGTACCTTCAGAAATTAAGAATAACGAAAACAGAATTGCTCTTACACCAGGTGGAGCTCTAGAGCTTACCAAACGTGGACATACCGTATACGTTCAAAAAAACGGTGGTGTAGGCAGTGGTTTTAATGACCAGATGTACATAGACGCTGGTGCACAGATACTGGATACCATAGAAGAAGTATATGCCACAGCCGAAATGATAATGAAGGTGAAAGAGCCTATTGAGTCGGAGTATAAACTTATCAAAAAAGACCAATTGGTGTTTACCTACTTTCACTTTGCGAGCCATAGGCCGCTTACCGATGCTATGATAGAAAGTGGTGCGGTATGTCTCGCCTACGAAACGGTAGAATCAGCAGACCGAAGTTTACCATTACTTATACCTATGAGTGAGGTAGCAGGTAGAATGGCCATACAGCAAGGTGCCAAGTACCTAGAAAAACCTATAAAAGGAAAAGGAGTATTGCTAGGTGGTGTGCCGGGTGTGCCTCCAGGTAAGGTGCTGGTAATAGGTGGCGGTGTAGTAGGTACACAAGCCGCTAAAATGGCCGCAGGACTGGGTGCTCAGGTGACCATACTAGATGTAAGTCTTGCTCGCTTACGCTATCTTAATGATGTGATGCCTGCTAACGTGGTGACGCGTTTTAGCAGTGAAATGAATATACGTGACCTGATACCTCATATGGACCTCATAGTAGGTGCGGTGCTCATACCAGGTGCTAAGGCTCCTAACTTGATAACGCGAGATATGCTCAAAGATATGTCGCCAGGTACTGTAGTGGTAGATGTGGCCGTAGACCAAGGTGGATGTATAGAAACCTGTAAACCGACTACACACGAGGATCCAACCTATATCATAGACGACATTGTACACTACTGCGTAGCCAATATGCCGGGTGCCGTACCGTATACATCTACAGTAGCTCTTACCAATGCCACTCTTCCGTATGCTATACAACTAGCCAACAAAGGCTGGAGACAAGCCTGCAACGAGAGCCGTGAGTTAAAACTAGGACTGAATGTGGCAAACGGAAAAGTATGCTACAAAGGAGTGTCCGAAGCATTTGACTTAGACTATACTCCGGTAGAAGATATATTGGGTTAAATCTTAGCTAAACAATTTATAAAAACCATTCTGCCACGGTAGAATGGTTTTTTTTATGCCCCTAAAAAAAGGAACTTCGCAGTTACATTATGACACTTTTTCACAAGGTATATCCCAACGAGGCCTCTAACGACTATTTGTTCATTCTACACGGGCTATTTGGTATGCTCGACAATTGGCACAATATGGCCAGAAAACTATCGGCACATATTAATGTAGTGACCGTAGACCAGCGTAACCACGGTCAAAGTCCTCATTCTTCTGAAATGAGTTTTGAGCTTATGGCCAACGACTTAGCCCTCCTAATGGACGAGCTGAAGATAGAAAAAGCAAGTATAATAGGACACTCCATGGGAGGTAAAACGGTGATGAAATTTGCCGACTTACATCCCGATAGATTGCAAAAACTCATAGTCGTAGATATCGCACCCAAAAAATATCAACCCGGACATACAGCGTATTTTGAGGCATTTAAAACCGTAGACTTTGCAGCGTGTGAATCACGCAAAGATGCAGACACGGCATTGGCCCAGATAGAAAGTAATATCGGCGTGCGTCAGTTTCTGCTCAAAAACCTAGAGAAAGCAGATCAAGGATATCAGCTTAAAATCAATGTGTCCGCCATTGAAGCCTTTTATCCCGATATGATAGATGTGCTTCATTTTCAGTGGATTATAAGTACCACAACGTTATTTCTATATGGTAAAAAATCAGGCTACATCACCGAGAAAGATATGGTAGACATAGAAGAGACCTTTACTGATGCCGAATTCGTAGGAATAGAAGACGCCGGCCACTGGGTACATGCCGAAAAACCCACTGAGTTTTATGAGGCAGTGGTAGCATTTTTGTTTTAAAGGGTTTTGGAAGGCAGTTTTCGCTAAAATCTTTAGCTTCGCTTACCCTCAAAGAAAGTAGTCATAAGCAAGGCACAGTCCTCTTGCAGCACGCCTTTATTCACCACTATTTTAGTCCTGTCTTGCACAAAGTTGGTAAACCCATGTTTGGGCTCCATACAGCCTATGTGTATTTTCTTAATACGTGCATTTTTTATCGCCCCATAGCACATCACACATGGTTCTACAGTAACGTATAATTCACATTCATTCAGAAATTTAGAATCTAATGCTCCGCTAGCAGCAGTAATGGCAAGCATCTCCGCATGAGCTGTAGGGTCATTTAGGCGTTCTACCTGGTTGTATCCCTTGCCTATGATTTGGTTATTGGCCACTACGATTGCTCCTATGGGTACTTCGTCTTCTGCAAAGGCATTCTCTGCTTGTCGCAGAGCTTGTTTCATATAATAGTCTGGTGTAAGTTCCATTAGTTTGTTGCTACTTGCTCTTGTATGGCGTTATACAAGAGTTCGCCTACGTAGCGAGCTCCTTTATAGGTAAAGTGTGTATAGTCCTTCTGCCCCAATCCTTTATTTACCCAGGCTGGCATACTGTTTTTGCCACCCATGGCTTGGTACAAGTCCCAAAAGCAGCATCCTGTTTCCATGGCAGCCTCTTTCATAGCATCACGTATCAAAGGTAAATTTTCATACGTTACCATTTCTCCTGCTTGGTTTTTACTCATATCACTTGGCCCTATTACGATGATAGATATTCCTGGTTTGGCGGCTTTTATACTTCTGAGCTGGTTAGCGAGTAAATTTTTGTAATAACCGTAATCTGCCCTCACATTGGGGACCACATTTATACCGTATTGTAAGATAACTGCACACACATTCATCTCATTGAGTTGTTGCTTGTAGAGTGCTCTATCCATAGAGCTGAATCCGCCACCCGAACTTCCTCGCATAGCAAAATTGTCTACGGCTACTCCTTTGTATCCATCTAAGGCTACGCCATATATTACAGGATAATTGCCATTACTGAAATTCAGTTTGAGTTTCTTTTGACCACTTACGTTCCATGTGTGTTTAGAAGAAAATGTACTGGCCGGCACTACATATTGGTCTGTAGCTGTATCTCTATCCACGGTTAATTCAAAAGGGCTTTGAGCACTATATAACAGGGTTGCTTTATTGTAAATCTTGGTGCGATAATACCCACCATTTCTTTTGGCAATACAAATGAATGCCGGAGTATGAGCTCCTTCGCTAAACTTAGCTACACGTGTGGCTAAAGAATCATTACTCAATTCCCATCCGGCAAACTCACTCGTAGTTCCTGTCATAGTAAATGCGGCACCAGCCAAGCCGTATCGCTTATCTTCCATAGGACTCTTTCTTACATAAATGGCCTTTTTGATGATGTTTGAGCTTTGAGAAACCAAATAATTACCTCGTGCAGTTGCGGCAGGTTCTTTTAGTAATAAAATACCTGGACCATAACCACCGTATGCCAGTTGCATCTTGTTACGAAGGTAGTTGGTCACTCTGTCGCCTTCTAGCTGTGAATCACCGTAATGAAGAATGCGTACCACTTTGTTCTTACTTTCGTTAAGCAGCCCATTTTTTAGTGATTTTAGAGCATCTGGATTGTTGGGGGGTAAAATAAGAGCTGTTCCTGAAGCGACAAACGGCGTTGGCTTTTGTGTGGAGTCTGACACCAACTTTTGCTGTGTGGTATCTGTTTTTTGAGTGTTGTCTACTTTGGTTACTGCAGTATCCTTGATTGGTGATTGAGTTATTTGAACAGCTGTGTCATCGTCTGTGGTAAGGACTACATTTTGTAACACACTGTCTATATTTACTAATGTGACGGAGTCTTTATGACCCATAAGCTCATCGTAAGACACAAATTTGATTTGCTTCTCATTAAAAAGAGCAATCTCTCCTTGGGGAAAGAAAAGAACGATAATACCGAGCAATACATTTACAACAACGAGAGCCATAAGCACCCTCCATGGTTTTACGCTTCTGCTTTCAAGGTATTTATTGCGATCCAGTTTCACCCTGGCTAATTATGTTGTTTCTATTAATCGTAGCATCTTGTATTAGCCTGTGTAATAAGTAGTTACCCTGTTTGATATGTTAAGCAACTCATTTTCAGCAAATGCTTTTGTCATAAACTGCATTCCTATGCTCATTCCGTTAGACTCTAGCGTAGGTACCGAAATAGCAGGTAAACCAGATAGTGGAGCTTGTACCGTGAATATGTCTGCTAAGTACATTTGAATAGGATCTTGTGATTGTTTACCACCGATATCAAAAGCGGTAGATGGAGCAGTAGGACAAAGGAATAAATCATAGGATTCGAGTATTTTTTCGCTCTCCTCTTTAATGATACGTCTTACTTTTTGTGCTTTGGCATAATAGGCATCGTACTCATCTGCACTTAGTACAAAAGTACCCGTCATAATTCTACGCTTCACCTCCGTACCGAAACCTTCACTTCGCGATTTTTTGAAGGTAGAATTGATGTCGTGAGCCTGCTCACTACGTCGACCATATAGCATTCCACTATAGCGAGACAGGTTACTACTTGCCTCAGCAGTGGTAAGTACGTAGTAACATGGTACCATATAATCCAAGTAAGGATAACTATACTCCTCTACAGTATGTCCGTCTGTTTTTAGTTTGGCAATTATATCTTGGTAAGCGGCTTTCACTGCCGGCTCTAGTCCTTCGCTTTCCATTGCCTCTTTGCTATAGGCTATTTTGTATTTTTTGCTTGCATTGGGCGTGTAGGTAGTCACCTCTGCACTTGATGAAGTCGCATCCTGGTCATCTACTCCCGCCATAATTTCTAGGAGTAATCCTGCATCGGTGTCGCTCGAAGTAATGGGCCCTATTTGGTCAAAACTAGACGCATACGAAAACAATCCGCTGCGTGATATTCTGCCGTATGTTGGTTTTAGTCCGAGAGTACCTGTGAAACTAGCTGGTTGGCGTATAGAGCCTCCCGTATCTGAACCCAATGAGGCTAAGCACAAGTCTGCCTGTACGGCAACGGCACTACCACCCGAGCTACCTCCCGATACTTTGGTGTTGTCGGCAGCGTTTTTTACCGCTCCGTAAGCCGAGTTTTCGTTACTCGCTCCCATTGCAAACTCATCGCAATTACAACGCCCTATAATGATTACGTCTTCATTGAGCAAGCGTTGCAATGCCGTAGCGGTATAAACCGCTTCATAATTTTCTAAAATTTTGGAAGCCCCAGAAGCCGTGTGTCCTTTGTAGCAAATGTTATCCTTAATAGCGAGAAACATTCCCGCAAGACGACCAGCAGTTCCTGCCTTTATTTTATCATCTACTTCTGCGGCTTTGGCACGCACCTCCTCCTCAAACACCTCAAGCATTGCATTTAGATGAGCGTGTTTTTTGTTTTGAGATATGTAATAGTCTGCTAGGAGTACGCAGGATGTTTTGCCCTCGCGTATATCAGACTGAATGTTTTGTAAAGACGTGTATTTTTTGGTGTTCATTCACGTTACTTCTCTTCCACCTTCTCCTTTTTCGGAGTTTCGTTCATACCTTCTTTGAGTTGCTCGCTTACTTCGTTTTTAGCTTTGTTAAACTCACGAATACCCGAACCAAGTCCTTTCATCAACTCAGGAATTTTGCGGCCTCCAAAAAGTAATAGTATGGCAAACACAATGATAACCCATTCCATTCCGCCCATATTTAAAAACAATAACATAGTTTTTTTTTATTAAAAAGTGCTTTTGCAAACGTACTACAAATCTTTGGATATAAAGATGTGGTTTGGAATGATTAACTTCGTCCTTTATCAATACTATTATGGCAGTAAGACGACCTTTTAACCTTCAAAAATGGATAGACGAGCATCGCGATGAGCTCAAACCACCCGTAGGCAACCGAAACCT
>Ga0209138_1000498_pt1 | contig 38559 bp, 31 predicted proteins | sample SaaInl3SG_22_DNA_FD_184645 | JGI IMG/M metagenome (GOLD analysis project Ga0209138, IMG submission 184645) | Marine microbial communities from expanding oxygen minimum zones in the Saanich Inlet - ESP_153SG_22_DNA (SPAdes) (version 2) | ecosystem: Environmental > Aquatic > Marine > Intertidal...
AGTAAAATTTAATCACAAAATTAATCAATTAAAAAGATTGTTAATATATCTTTAGTATAAATGTTACTTTTGTGAAACTAAAAATTTAATAATGGGGATTATAAAAGTTGAAAACATAAGAGTTTATGCGCATCATGGATGTTTGGAAGAAGAAACTATTATTGGAAGTAACTACAGAGTAGATGTTTCTGTACAGGCTTGTCTTGCTAAATCTGCAAAAACAGATGCACTGGCTGACACTGTTGACTACGTAACTTTAAATGCAATAGTTGTAGAAGAAATGAACACTCCTTCCAAGCTTCTAGAAACCGTTGTTCAGCGTATTATAAATCGAATTTTTAATGCTTGTCTTGATGTTGAATGGGCTTCTGTTTCAGTTTCAAAGTTAAATCCTCCGATTGGTGGAGATGTAGAAAAGGTAACCGTTGTTTTGGAACAAAACAGAGTTTAAATTTTTGGAGCAAGAACGTTTAGCGCCTCTTTTTTTATAGAAATTTTTATTTCTTTTGATTTAATAATTATAGACTCTCCGTCTATTTGAGTTAAAAATTCTGTTTGATTTCTATTTATAACTTTTATTTTATCTGTAAGGTAATAGTTTGCTTTACTGTACTTCTTGTTTTTATTAAAAAGAAGTTTTTTTATAAAAATTATTTTTTGAAAGAATGTTAGTTGTTCAGTAAAAACAACATCTAGCTTTCCGTCCTGAAGGGATGCTTTGGGAGTAAAGGAAAGGTTGTAGCCCATTTCGTTTGAGTTTGAAACAAATAGTACTAAAGGGTTTATTGTTTTCTTAAAATTATCAAACTCCAAATCAATTGTTTGTGGTGGTGGTTTACGAAAAAGTTCTTTTAAAGAGGCTAAAAAGTAGGTGCTTATTTGACGCCCTTTTAATTCATTGTAATGATGAATAATTCTTGCACCAACCCCTAAGCTCATGTTGCTAAAAAAGAAGTGATTATTGGCAACACCAACATCTATTTTTTTACAATGGTTTTGTTTGATCGTTTGAAGAGCTTCGACGATTGAATTTGAAATTCTTAAATGAGAAGCAAGTCCATTTCCAGAACCAAACCTTATAATCCCAAATTGAACTGGAGAATCTACAAGCTGAGAAGCGACTTCATTTACTGTGCCATCTCCACCGCAAGCAATGATTGTATTTGCGCCATCAAGAATTGATTTTTTTGTAAGAGCGGCTGCATTGTTTGCATGTTTGGTTGTTTTTAAGACAACTTCAAAATCGTTAGGGTTTAAAACAGATGAAATTATATTAGAATCTAGTCTGTTCTTTCCGCTGCCTGAAATGGGATTTATAATAAAATGTATGCTTTTTTTTGTACTCAAAGAAGTCTTGTATTTTTGTTGTTTTTAGCAATAATTTTTAATTCTCTTGTAGGTCCTATTTTTTTACGTAAATTTGCAATCCTTTTTGGCGTCTTGGCCGAGTGGCTAGGCAGAGGTCTGCAAAACCTTTTACAGCGGTTCGAATCCGCTAGACGCCTCAAGAACAAAACCTCAACAATTTGTTGGGGTTTTGTTATCTAATATCTTCAATCATTTGCTTTGGGTTTAATTGGTCTTTTGGTAAAAATCCTTTAGTTATTAGAGTTATGCCGCTAATTAATAGTAATATACCTAATGCTTTTTTTATATTAATTATTGTGTTTGGTGTTAGATATATTTTTAGCCGTTTTGCTAAAAGAATTTTTATAAGGTCAGTAATAAAATATGAAATAATCAAAGTACTAAAGAAAATAAAAAAGCGATTTATGCTTCCCTTCAAATTTGGGCCTACAACAATTATAATTCCAAGCCAAAAAACTAAAACTCCTATATTTATAAAATTTAGAAAAAATCCTTTTAAAAACAACTGGAAATATTTATTTCTTTTGGTTTCTAATCTGGTTTCTATACCTTGTTTGTTGGGCTTCTTTGAAAAAATAATTACTCCGTAAACTGCTAAAAGTGTGCCACCAAATATATAAAGACTAGGTTGATTGCTTAGGTTTTCTAAAAGTTGGTAACTACTGAAATAAGCTAGAAAAATAAATATTATATCTGCAAGAATAACTCCTAAATCAAAAGCAACAGCAGCTCTAAAACCCTTAACAATACTTGTTTCTAAAAGAACAAAAAAAACAGGTCCTATCATGAAGGCAAGAAAAAAACCAAGAGGAATAGCTGCTTGAATATCTTCGATCACTTGACTTAATCTTTAAATATAATTCGTCCTCCAAACAATTTATTTTGTTTGAGTTGTTTTGGTGTTCCGTATACAAAAACATCTCCACCAGAAAAGATTTTTACTTGCAACACATGAGAGGTGTTTACAGAGGCTTCTCCTCCTGCTTTAATAGATAGCGTTGTGTTTTGTGCTGTAGTTTCTTTACCATTATACACGCCACCTGTTCGTAGAGATAAATCTAATTGTTTTGATTGTCCTGATGTAGTAATAGTAGCGCCTGTTACACTTTTTATATTTAAAATTTGGGTGTCTATTGTAGCGGTGATTTGAGCACCTTCTTGTGCTTTTAATGTAATTTCGTACTGCTTTATCTTGCTTTTAACATCTATCTTAGCGCCTTCGTTTGCATCAATTTCATCTATAGCTGTGTAATAGAGTTTAATGTTTGTGTTTTTACCATCAAACATTTTATTAAGTTTCATTCTAATTTTTAATTTCTTGTTTTTCTGTACCACACTTACATCATTTTTATTTTCACCAGAAATAACAATTTTATTTTGTGTAGCCTTAATGAGTTCAATGTTTATTAAGTCATATACTTTAAGCTCTGAAAAATCTCCTAGGTTTTGTGATGGTGGTTCTTGTGAAAAAAGTTGTGTACTTATAAGCAACACAAAAAAATATAATGTTTTCATTTTTAAATTATATTAAATTAAAGTCTAAATGTCTTTTAACTAAATCGGCGTTTTTTACTCTAACTTGTACTTGATCACCAAGCTGATATTTGTTTTTGGTACGTTGGCCAATCAAAGAATAACTTTCTTTGTCAAAGGTATAATAATCTCCCCTTATATCCTTAATTCTAACCATACCTTCACACTTGTTTTCTATGATTTCTACATACATACCCCATTCTGTAACACCAGAGATTACCCCTAAGAAGCTTCTATCGTTTTTGTTCTGCATATATTTTATCTGCATATACTTTATAGAATCTCTTTCTGCTTTTGTTGCTAAATTTTCCATTGCTGATGAATGCTTACATTTTTCTTCTAAGTTTTCAGACGATGATAATGTATTTCCTTCTAAATAGAGTTGTAGCAAACGGTGTGCCATAACATCAGGATAACGGCGTATAGGAGAAGTAAAATGACTGTAATAGTCAAAGGAAAGTCCGTAGTGACCAATGTTTTGTGTAGAATATTCTGCTTTGCTCATACAACGTATAGCGAGGGTATCCACCAAATTTTGTTCTTTTTTTCCAACTACACTTCCTAGTAATTTGTTTAAAGATGTACTAATTTGTTTTTGATTTTTAAGATTTAACTTATGACCAAATTGAGAAACAACTCGTTGTAAACTTTCTAGTTTTTGTTGATCTGGTGTGTCATGAACTCTATATATAAATGTTTTTTTTGGCGATTGTTTTCCAATAAATTCTGCTACTTTTTTATTTGCTAATAACATAAACTCTTCGATGAGTTTGTTTGCATCTTTTGAGCTTTTAAAATAAACATCTTCGGGTTCATTAGTAGAAGATAAAATAAATTTCACTTCGACTTTATCAAAAGATATTGCACCATTATTCATTCGCTTAACTCTTAACTCTTTAGCGAGTTTATTAAGTGTAATAATAGCATCTTTTATGGTATTTGAAGTTCTGTAAGCTTTTTTATTTAAAGCAATATTATTGGGAATTTCTATATCCTGATTTTCAATAATATGTTGCGCTTCTTCGTAGCTAAATCGAGCATCACTATATATCACCGTTCGACCAAACCATTGATTGATAAGTTCTGCTTTTTTGTTTAGTTCAAAAACTGTAGAAAATGTGTATTTTTCTTCTAAAGGTCTTAACGAACAAGCATTATTAGATAATACTTCTGGTAGCATAGGAACTACTCTATCTACAAGATAAACTGATGTTGCTCGTTCGTATGCTTCTTTATCTAAAATAGTACCTTCTTTTAAATAATGAGAAACATCTGCTATATGAACACCAACTTCAAAGTTTCCGTTGTCTAAAACTTGAAAAGATAGAGCATCATCAAAATCTTTTGCGTCTTTTGGGTCTATCGTAAAAGTTAAGATATCTCGCATATCTCGGCGTTTTAGTATCTCTTCCTTAGTAATAGATGTGTCTATGGTATTTGCATAGTCCTCAACCTTTTTTTCGAATTTTATAGGTAAACCATATGCTGCTAAAATAGCATGTATCTCTGTTTGGTGCTCTCCTGCATCTCCTAAAATTTCTATAACTTTTCCTGTTGGACACTCAGCTTTCGATTGCCATTCTAATATCTTGACAAGAACTTTCTGACCATCTTTAGCATTTTTTGTTTTTTTTAAAGGAATATATATATCAACAGGCATTTTTCTATCGTCAGGCACAACAAATGCAAAATTCTTATTGATCTGTATAATACCAACAAACTCTGTTTTTGAACGTTTTAAAATTTTAGTCACCTCTCCTTCGTAGCGTCCTCTTTTTTTTCTTTGATGGACATAAAATTCTATTTCATCACCTGAAAGAGCTCCTAAAGTTTTATTTGATGGAACATATACATCTTCTTCAAAGTCTTCTGAAATAATATATCCAGACCTCTTAGAGCTTAAATCGAATGTTCCTTTGTAATACTTATTATTTGTTTTAATACAATAAACTCCTTTGTTTGTTTCTTCTATTTGATTTGATATCATTAAAAAATGAAGACATTCTATAACTTCTGCTCTTTTGTTTGGTTGATGGACTCCAAGTTTCATTGAAATCTGCTTATAATTTAAAGACGTAGTCGTTTGAAGTATAGATAAAATTCGAGATGAATACTTTTTAAAAGCTTTATTTTTTTGAGATTTTTTTTGCATTAGAGCATTTTGGTTATGACAAATCTACAACTTTAAAGTCAGCCTTTTTGAGAGGAATCAACTTTATTCACATTATATAATAACCTTATTTTATTTTTATTAATTTTCTAAACTAAATGGTTATTATTATTGCTTGTTAACTTCTGTAATAACTTTTAATTTTATTTTTTTTTAATCTGTTAATTGATCTATTTTTTTATAATTTTTATGTTTATAAGTTTTCTTATTTTGATGATAAAATGATAATTAAAATCAATAAGTAAACTTTTTTAAATCATAATTTTTATTAATGCATAATATTTTAATACAAAATAAATTTATTTGTTAGATTCTATTTTTATTTATCAACAAGATATAAATAAAACTATAAACACTTTTATTTTTTGTAAATTTACAGTACTGAAATTAATTTTTAATTATGAAAATTTCTATTGGAAATGACCACGCTGGAACAGATTATAAATTCTTAATCATAAATTTTTTACGAACTAAAAATATAGAGGTAATCAATTATGGTACAGATTCTAAAGATAGTGTAGATTATCCTGATTTTGTTCATCCTGTTGCAAAAGACGTAGAAAATAAAAGTACTGATCTAGGAATTTTGTTATGTGGAAGCGCAAATGGTGTTGCTATGACAGCAAACAAATACCAGGGTGTTAGAGCTGGTTTGTGTTGGAAAAACGAAATTGTTGAGCTTATTCGTCAACACAATAATGCAAATATTTTATGCATTCCTGCACGATATACAACCGAAAAAGAATTATTAAAAATGGTAGAAACTTTTATTTCAACAGATTTTGATGGTGGTCGTCATCAGAAGCGTATAGATAAAATTCCCAAATGTAATTAACTTTATAAATGCCTTCAATCTTAGTAAAATCTTTCCAAGAGCTTTCTAAATTAGAACTCTATAATATTTTAAAACTTCGCGCAGAAGTTTTTATCGTAGAACAAAATTGCGTTTATCAAGATATAGATGATAAAGACTTTAAGGCTTTACATGTTTTTTTAAAACAATCCGACCAAATAGTTGGTTATACAAGAATTTTTTGGCCAGGAGATTATTTTAAAGAAGCAAGTATAGGGAGAGTTGTTGTCTCCAAAAACACTCGGCACAAAAACTATGGTTCAAATCTTATGCTAGCCTCTATTGATGCTATTTATAAAAAAATGAAAACAAAAAAAATTAAAATCTCTGCTCAAACCTACCTTAAAAATTTTTATAATTCATTTGGTTTTTATGAAAAAGGAAATGAGTATTTAGAAGATGGAATACCTCATATAGCAATGTTGAAAGAGTAGGTTTATTTTTTAATATAAGTTATTTCTATTTCTACTCTTCTATCAAACTTAGGGTCTCCCCCCAAAGGATATTTATGTTTTAAACCAACGTATTTCATCCTATTTTTAGATACTCCATTTTTTAATAAGTAATCGTAAATATACTTAGCTCTAGCTAAAGATAAGTTTCTCCTCCCAGTACCTCTATTTAATGCATCTCTTCCGTTTGCTGTACAACAAACATGGCCCTTAATTGTAAAATATACATTACTTTTTTCTTTTAAAATTCTTCCTATTTTTTCTAGTACAGGAATAGATTCTTTAAGCACATAACTATATCCAGTCCTAAATAATATTTTACTAAGAACTATTTTATCTCCTACTATAAGATTACTTTCGAGTGTTATTGGTTTTTCTCTGTTATCCTCTACTTGTTCTACTTTTCCAACTTTCTCTGTTTTGTTTTTAGGAATATTATATTCTACATTGATTTCTACCTTTCTATTTAAACCTCTTATAATATTCAAATCTTTAGCTTCTACAATTTTTAGTAAAACTTCTCCTTTTCCATCAACATTACTTATTAGTTCTTCTTTTATTCCACCTATAGAAAAGATTTTTTTTATTGCATCTGCTCTATTTTGTGAAAGCACAAGATTGTAATTATCTGAGCCTCTGTCATCACAAAAGCCATAAATAGAAATTTTACTTACTTTGTTAGCTTCTATGTTTTGAATAAATAATAAAAGTCTATTTTTTTCTGTTTCAAGGACTTCGTATTTGTCAGTTTCAAAATAAACCACATGTTGTACGTTTGATTGTGCAATCAAATTATTTAAACAAAAAATAAATATCAAAACTACTTTTGGCATGAATTCAATATATTTAAATTATTTTAAAATAGAATAATATCTTTTAGAATCTTTTAATATTGATTTTGCTTCTAAAATAGTTTTATTTTTTAACAGGCCATATTTATACATACCTTCTCTGTAGTATTTTCTTTTTATAATTTCTTCTGCCAATATCCAACTTATCATATCTTTAGATTGTTCCAAAGCTAATTCTTTCTCTTTTTCTAGTGATTTTTTAACTTGTTGTAAGGACGATTCCAGAGTTTTTAGATTTTCTTCGCCACTGAAGCTAAGAACTTTATCTAAAGCCTTTTCAGTATTTGTTCCCAAAGAAAAATTTTGAGATAAACAAAAAACCTTAAACGCTTCAAAAATTGAAGGAGTAAGTTCAAATTTATGAAGATCCTTTATTTCATTTTTTCGAACATATTCATTAACAAATTTGAAAATTAAATGCTCTTTTTCTAAAGTTGAAATCAAATTAAATAAACTTCGTTTTGATGATACTACGTCAGGTTTTATACCCCCGCCATCAAAAACGGTTCTTCCCTTTTTTGTTTTAAAAGCTCTTTTGGTGTCTATTTTTTTTGCTCTTCCAGTTTCAGTTCTTTCACTGTAATCCAATGCTTGTATACATCTACCAGATGGGATAAAATAACGAGAAATAGTAACTTTAACTTGAGCGCCATAAGGTAAGGGCTTTGGCTGTTGTACAAGACCTTTTCCAAAACTTCTTTTTCCAACAATAACTGCTCGATCCAAGTCTTGTAGAGCACCTGCAACAATTTCACTTGCTGAGGCACTATTTTCGTTAATTAGCACAATAAGAGGAATGTCCTCACTAATTGGCTGTTTTTGTGTAAAAAATTGGTTGTTGTATTGTTCTATGTTAGACCGAGTAAAAACAACCAATTGTTTTTTTTTAACAAATAGATTTACAATCTTTACAGCTTCCTGAAGTAGCCCCCCTGGATTGTTTCTTAAATCAAGTATAAGTCCTTTTGCCTCATCAATCAATAATAATTTTAAAGCAGATTCTACTTCTTGAGCTGCTGTCCTTGAAAACCGTTCAAGAGCTATATAACCAATGTTATTGTCTAGCATTTGGTATACTGGTACAGCTTTTGGTTTTTTTTCGCCTCGCTCCAGTTTTACCTCTCTTTCTTCTTGCCCTCTTTTGTAGGTAATATTCACTTTAGAATTTTTCTTTCCTTTTAGCAATAACTCCGATTGCGCGAAGGATTCAGTCAAATCTGTTCCATTAATTTTAATAATTTCGTCCCCTGCTATTAAGCCCGCTTTATCTGCCGATAGGCCCTGAAAAGGTTCTTCAATAATTAATTTTTTATCAATAATTTTCATTTTTGCTCCAATACCAACATAAATACCAGAGCGGTATATTTTTGCATTTTCAACGTCTTGTTCGCTACTATAAACAGTGTAAGGATCAAGTTCCGAAAGCATGTGTTTTACACCGCTTTCCATAAGCTCAGCAGGATTTGTTTTATCCACATAGCTCATGTTTATTTCTTTAAAAAGTGTATTATAAATTTCCAGTTGTTTAGCAATTTCAAAAAAATCAATACGAAAACTCAAAAGAGAAAAAGCAACAGCAATAGTAAGCAACGAAAAGTATATATTTTTTTTATTCATAAAACATTGTGTTTGAATTTGCTTACTATTTGTTGGAAATCATCGATCATTTGACTCCATTTAAGATGTTCTTTTCCTGTGTAAATTATCATTAGTATATACTTCTTTGGCGAACTGCTTAACACAGGCCACAGGTGTTGTTTTGCAGCCTCTCTCATTTGGCGTTTTATTCTATTTCGGTGAACGGCGAGTTTAAAATTTCTTTTTCCTACCGAAACACCAAGAGCTGTTTCAGAGCTTTCAAAATAAATAATTCTAAAAGGAAATGCATTCAAAGAATTTCCCTCACTAAATAAGAGGTTAATTTGCTTTTTTCCTTTTAAATTTTTCACTTTTCTTTATAAATTAAAGAGTTGTTATCCAGATTAATATCGGCAATTTTATGTGTAGGATCAATTTTTACTTTTTTAACCACTTTGTTGTTATCAACTTCAAAGGAATATGTAGGGTATGCCCACGCCCAGTCATTAAGTTTTGTAATACTTTTTGAAATGGGCTTATCGCCGCGCATCATTTGTAAAGGTATATAATAGTACGCTACCTCTCCGTTTGTGTATTCAACTTCAACTTCTGTTGGCATAGGTGTCAACCCTAGTCTTTCAAGAACTATTTTTGTTGTCTTTTCTTTTCGGGCTATAGATTTAACACCATAGTCAATGGTGTTATCTGTTCTTGTCCAATCGGTCAAATACCAATCTAGTTCTAAGTCAGACGCTCTTTCTGCACAACGAATAAAGTCATTTGGAGTGGGATGCTTAAAAGCCCAAGAGTTAAAATAATCATGAAGTGTTTTTTTAAAAGCTTCTTCTCCAATAATATATTTTAGTTGTCTTAGGAAAATAGCACCTTTTACGTAAGAAGAGGTGCCGTAAGCAGCATTATATTCATAGCGATCTGCATGTGTGCTTTGTGGTTGTTCAAAACCACTCAATGCATATCGAACATAGCGCTTATAAGCTCTCTCAAAATATTTTTCTTCATCAATATTCATCACATCAACTTCTGCCATAGTGCAAATATACTCTGTAAAACCCTCATCCATCCAAGGGTGTTTTCCTTCGTTTGTTGCCATCAAAAATTGAAACCACGTATGCGCCAATTCATGCGAGGTAACTCCAACTAAACTTTCAAAACTTCTTCTTCCTGTAATAAGCGTACACATCCCGTATTCCATTCCACCATCTCCTCCTTGAATTACAGAGTATTGCTCATAAGGGTAAACCCCAATGTTTTCATTAAAAAACGCCATGAGTTTTGCTGTAATGGGTTGCAAATTACGCCAGTGTTTTTGAAATTCCTCATCTAATGTGTTTTTGTAATAAAAATGAAGAGTTGGCCCATTTTCTATTTGTAATTTATCATGAATATAATCTGGGTCAGCAGCCCACGTAAAGTCATGAACGTTTGGCGCAATAAAGCGCCATGTGTTTGTTTTCTTTCTTTTTTTCTTTTTGGTTACAGGAACAATTTTTATATCCTTTTCGTTTTGTAAATACCCAGTCCCACCAACCACGTAGCTGTTGTCAATTGTAAGTTTTAAGTCAAAGTTACCCCAAACCCCATGAAATTCACGGCCGATATAAGGATCAGCGTGCCAACCTTCAAAGTCATACTCTGCCAATTTTGGATACCACTGTGCCATAGAAAGCACAACCCCTTCAGAACTGTTCTTTCCAGAACGTCTAACATTCAAAGGAACTTGTCCTTCAAAATTCATCTTAAAAGTTGTCTGTTTTCCAGGTAAAATAGGGTTTTTTAGTTCAACTTCTAAAATAGTTCCAGAAAGCGTTGTTTTTAGTTTTTCTCCATCTTGAGTTAAATTTAAAACATTTAAAAATCCTTGATCTTTAGGAGCAAGATTTTGAATTCTGTTCATTACTCTGCTATCGGGATCAGCAATAGTTCTGGAGCGCACATCCATTTCACTACCAGGTTGAAAGGCGTTAAAATAAAGATGAAAAAACACTTTTTTTAATGAGTCAGGAGAATTGTTCGTATAGATTAATTGTTGAGTTCCAGAGTAATTAAAAGTTTCAACATCCATTTTAACCTCCATAGTATAATCTACATGTTGTTGCCAGTACCCGCTAGTAGTTCTCTGACTAAATAATAATGAAGCACTACAAAGCACGAGTGCTGTAAACATTCTTTTTATTTTCATATTTATTTTGATATTTTAGACGCCATTATTAAGGCGTTGTATGCATTAACCAATTTTCCAGATTTACAAAGCCCACTGAACTCTACAGTAGAACCGTTTCCAAGACTTACTTTTTTCTGTATTGGAAGGCCAGACTTCATTAATATTGTTTTTACTTGTGCAGCACTCAATTTTGGATATTGAGAAAATAATAGTGCTGCCACGCCTGCAACCAACGGAGAAGCCATCGACGTCCCTTGAGCAAACTCATATTCGTTTTTTGGATAAGTAGAATATATTTCTGTGCCAGGAGCAAAGACATCTACACTGCTTTTTCCGTAATTAGAAAAGCTAGCAACCAAACCAGAGCTGTAATCGTTTGTGGTTGCACCAACCCTTAAAAAGGTATTAGAAATTTCTGCGCCTGTGCCAATTTGATCGTTAGGGTAATTTTCAACTTGATCAGAATTATTTCCATCATTACCCGCAGCAGCAACAATTAAAACATCATTTTTTGCTGCATATGCAATAGCATCTCTAACCCAGTCACTGTGGTTTGAAAAACCTTTTCCAAAACTCATATTTATAACCTTAGCACCATTGTCAACAGCATAATATACTCCCAATGCTACATCTTTGTCATATTCGTCTCCGTTGGGAGTATTCCTAATTGCCATTATTTTTACATTGTTGGCTGCGCCGTTAATCCCAATTCCATTATTTCTTGTAGCCGCAATAATTCCAGACACATGTGTTCCGTGGCTTCGACCTTTTTTTGGCATAACATTATTATTTCCATAGTTTCTGTCATTCAAATCATTTGGATCATCTTTTACAATTGATCGACCGTCAAAATCAATGTTTAGGTTGTAATCTAGACGTTCGTTAAAAGATTTTAAATCTCTATTCAGATCCTTTTTTAAGTCCTCAATAGAGTCATAACCAAAGCCATAAGACTGTTTTATGATGCTTACATCACGGGCCAAGGATTGGTCTTTTGTTTTTATGTTGTATACATCCTCTTTGGTAAAAGAGTCCTTTTTGAGGTAATTCAGGATTGCTTTTTCTGCAGTGTTAATTTGCTCTAATATTGAGCTGTACTGTTGTTTTAACTCAGTATATTTTTTTCTTTCCTTATTATAAGTTTCTTGAGCTTCATTGTACTTTGGGTGAGAAGTGTTCTTGCTTGCTAAAATACGAACAAATTCTAGCTGTTCATTGTCGGCATCTCCAAGAAAATTCCAACCATTAACATCATCGACATAACCATTTTTGTCATCGTCAATTCCGTTGTTTGGAATTTCATCTTCATTAATCCATATATTATTTTTTAGGTCTTCGTGTGTGATGTCTATACCAGAGTCTATTACTGCAACAATTACAGTTTTACTATTCGGTTTTACAACTTGATCATAGGCTAGGTTTAAGCTAACCCCAGGAATAGTATCTTTTTTTAGGTCAAAATGACTCCACCTCTTTTTTTCAGTTTCTGTAAGTTCAGAAAATTTTGTGGGAGTTTGATCAATATTTTCAATAGGTGTTGATAGAATGGGCGCTGTGGAACCACAGCTAGCCAATAGAAACGCGCCTGCAAAAGCAAGGTGTTTTATAGATGAATTAAAGGTTGAGTTTTTCATAGTGTTTAGAATATAGAGTTTAAAGAATGGGTTTTATCTAGTCTTACACCTTTTTCTGTGTGTTTGACAGTTACGATTTCATTTCGGGCATCATGCTCCAAAAATAAGTAATAATTTTCATTAGCAGCGAGGTTAAGAAACACCTCTTTTTCTTCTAAAGTCAGCAATGGACGCGTGTCGTAGCCCATAACGTAGGGCAAGGCAACATGTCCTGATGTTGGTAATAAATCAGCCATAAAGCACAAGGTTTTGCCTTTGTGTTTTATCATTGGAATCATTTGTTTTTCGGTGTGACCATTGGCAAAAAACACATCAAATCCCAAAGGAGAGTTTTTTAATATATTTTCTTTTGAACAGTTCAAGTATTTTAGGTTTCCAGATTGCTCAATAGGCTCAATATTCTCCCACAAAAAAGATGCTTTTTCTCGCTTATTTGGAGTTTTCGCCCAAGACCAATGCTCTTTATTGCTCCAATAGGTCGCATTTTTGAACGTGAGTTGATACCCTGTTTTGTTTGTATTCCACTCGACGCCACCGCCACAATGATCGAAATGTAAATGCGTAAAGAATACATCGGTGATATCGTCTTTATGAAAGCCATGTTTGGCTAAAGCTTGCTCTATACCCTGTTCTCCCCAACGATAATAGTAATTAAAAAATTTATCCGTTTGTTTGTTACCCATCCCTGTATCAATTAAGATTAAACGGCTGCCGTTTTCAATAAGTAAACATCGTGCAGCAATATCAATCATGTTGTTTTGGTCTGCAGGGTTTGTTTTGGACCAAATGGATTTTGGAACGACGCCAAACATAGCCCCACCGTCGAGCTTGAAATGACCTGTATTTAATGCGTATAGCGTCATGATTTTTTAGAACCAAAAAGCTCAGTTAGTTCTTTACCAAAATCTATAAAAGCAATAGTCTCATCGGTCCGTGCCAGTTTAATTTTATTAAAGATGAAGAGCGCTTCGCCATTGCTTTCTATATTGAAAAGAGGATTGTTTTCGAAAAAACGAATAATTTCTTCTGTAAAGAATTCACGAATTTCTGCTTCATCATTTCCATGAAGCAAGAATTTTTTAGAAAAATCTGGATATGTTTTAAAGTCAATGTTTTTGTAACCCTTGAATGACATTACTTTATCAAATATTATTCCTAAAACACCTTCTTTTTCCATCGAAAACGTTGGGATTTTGTTGTTTAATTTTAACACCATTACTGTTGTGTTAAATGTTTCGGCTGTAAAGGCCTGACCCTCGTTAAATGTGACGTCACAAATTTCCCATGATGCATTGAAACCGTCAAACGAACCTTTAAGACAGTTATACTTGCGCTCAATAGGTCTAATTTCAAAAAACTGAAACGTTTTTAAATAAGTTGTGTCCCATACAACTTGACTATTGTATCTATAATTGTTTTCAGTAGCTAAATTTTTTAATCTTATTTGTCTTTGCGATAGTTTAGCTGCCGAACTGTTTAAACTAATTTTTAATGCCCTATTATACGTTGAGTAAGAAACATGCGAGTCCAGCCCTGTTATAAAAGCCTTGCCTCCTCCAGCCCTGTGTGATTTTAGAAATTCTACAAGATAATCCATGTAGGTGATTCCTACTAGTCTTGTTTCTGACAAATCAATATTTACCCTTGCTCCAAAAGGAATTTGGGAAACAAGCTTATCTATTCTCAAGATTCCAAGAAAATTTGCAACACCTTTAATTTTTAAATCGAATGCTTGTTCTGATATTTTTGTTAATTTATGATTAGAGTAATATACCATTTTAAAAAACTGTGCAATTGACAAATTAGCTAGTAGCATGTGGGCTATTAACACCAACAACAACCCGCCCACTAAACCAAGCAACAAATTGGTGTAAAGCGTCAAAACCATTGTTCCAACAAAAAACACTAGTTGCTCAGGTCCTTGATTATAGGCTTGCTTGAAGACCGCAGGAGAAGCGAGTTTAAACCCTGTGTAAACCAATAGAATTGCAAAAGCACAGAGAGGAACCTGTCTTAACACAGGTCCCAATATGACAATAAAAGCTAACAGCAACAGCCCTTGATACATATTTGACCATTTTGTCTTAGCGCCATTGTGAATGTTAACCGTGCTTCTAATAATTACGGCAATTATAGGGAGACCACCAATTAACCCTGCCACCACTGTGCTTAAACCAATGCCAGTAAGGTCTTTATTTAAATCTGTTTTTCTTTTATATGGATCGATTTTATCCACTGCTTTTGCAATAGCAAGCGATTCAATACTCGTAATTATTAAGATAGAAAAAACCGTAGTCCAAAACTCGATGGTGTTGATTTTACTAAAGTTAGGATGCATTATGGAATCCATAATAGAATCTGGAATATCTAATAATAAACTCGGCCCAACTTCGTAAGAGTTACCAAACAAAGAAAGGTTATGAAGCTCAAAGAAATTAAATAAATATACAAATGGAATTGAAAGCGCTATAACCCAAATTGGGCCAGGTAAAAGGCTAAAAATTCTATTGCTTGTTTTAGAATGAAACAATAACAATAACAAACCCGTCAAGGAAACAACCAAAACAAACGGATTGGCTTGTGGTAGTAAAATGAAAGCATCGACCAGGTTTTGTACAATACTTGAGTCATCAGAGTGCGTTCCCATTGCAACATGGATCTGTTTTGCAAAAATAATTATACCAATTGCCGCTAGAATACCATGAATTACTGTGCTGTGAAAGATATCTGCTAATCTGCCTAGCTTTAATACCCCTAATAAGATTTGAATAGCACCTGATACAACTACAGCAGCCAGCACATAGTTAAATGCTTGGCCCGACCCATCATCCATAAGAACGATGCCTAAAAGAATTACGCCAATAACTCCTTTGGCTGGTCCGTTAACAGAGATATGCCCGCCTCTGTAAAAGGTCGTCACTACACCGCCGACAATCGCCGAGAAAACACCTGCCATAGCAGGCGCCCCAGCGGCTAAAGCAATCCCTAACGACAAAGGTAAAGCAATAAGCGCTACACTTAAAGCAGCGACCAAATCGCCTTGCCAGTTTTCAATTAGCCCTTGAAGGCCTTTTTTTGGTTTGTTTTCCATCTTTTATAGCGTTGAGTGTAAAATACATTACCCCATTAAGCTAAAATACTAAATATCTGTAATTTTTTATAAAGATAGGAGTTCTTATTTCTGCAAACTTGGAAAATAGAACCGTACTGCTTATGTTGGATTTTCTAAACGAGAGCCATGCCAATTGGGTCAAAGGTATTGATAAGTCCGATTCTTTTAGAGCCCTTTAATCGTTTAGCTTAAGAACAGCCATAAATGCTTCTTGTGGGATCTCTACACTACCAACTTGACGCATTCTTTTTTTACCTTTCTTTTGGTTTTCCAAAAGCTTTCGTTTTCTAGAAATATCACCACCATAACATTTGGCCGTAACATCCTTTCTAACGGCTTTTACCGTTTCTCTTGAAATGATTTTTGCTCCGATAGCTGCCTGTATTGGAATATCAAATTGTTGTCTTGGGATCAGCTCTCTTAATTTCCCACACATTTTACGACCAATTTTTTGAGCACTATCTAGGTGTATAAGAGCAGAAAGCGCATCAACCGATTGTCCGTTAAGAAGAACATCAACTCGAACTAGTTTTGAAACACGCATCCCTATTGGACTGTAGTCGAACGAAGCATAGCCTTTTGAAACAGTTTTTAGTCGATCATAAAAATCGAATACAATTTCTGCCAAAGGCATGTCAAACGACAGCTCTACTCGTTGTGTCGTTAGGTATGTTTGATTAGTGATTTGTCCTCTTTTCTCGATACATAATGACATCACATTCCCAACAAAATCCGATTTGGTTATAATTGTTGCTTTTATGTAGGGCTCTTCAATACGGTCTAAGGTGGAAGGGTCGGGAAGATCTGATGGGTTGTTTAGTAAAATAACCTCATCAGGGTTTTTCCTTGTATATGCATGATAAGATACATTAGGAACAGTTGTTATAACTGTCATATTAAATTCTCTTTCTAGCCTTTCTTGAATTATTTCTAGGTGAAGCATGCCCAAAAAGCCACAACGAAACCCAAACCCTAAAGCCGCGGAGCTTTCTGCCTGAAAAACAAGTGACGCATCATTCAACTGAAGTTTTTCCATTGAGGCTCTAAGTTCCTCGTACTCTTCGGTGTCAACAGGGTAAATACCGGCGAACACCATGGGTTTTACGTCTTCAAAGCCATCTACCGCTTCAGTAGTTGGGTTTTTAGCATCCGTTATTGTGTCCCCTACTTTAACTTCACGAGCATCTTTAATCCCTGTTATCAAGTACCCAACGTCTCCAGTTTTAATTTCTTGTTTTTGGGTTTGTGTCAAGTTAAGCGTGCCTACTTCATCTGCTCCATAGGTTTTTCCAGTAGCAATAAATTTAACAGATTGATTTTTCTTTATACTTCCATTGACAACTTTAAAATAGGTTTCAACTCCTCTAAATGAATTGTAAACAGAATCAAACACTAATGCTTGAAGCGGTGCTTTTGGGTTGCCTTTAGGTGCTGGAATAAGTTTTATTATAGCTTCTAAAATAGACTCAATTCCAAGTCCTGTTTTTGCGCTTGCAGGAATAACTTCTTTAGCATCGCAACCTAAAAGATCCACAATGTCGTCCGTTACTTCTTCTGGATTAGCACTTGGTAGGTCAATTTTGTTCAGCACAGGGATGATCTCTAAGTCATTTTCCAAAGCAAGGTATAAATTTGAAATGGTTTGAGCCTGTATGCTTTGTGCAGCATCTACTACTAGTAATGCCCCTTCGCAAGCTGCAATAGAACGAGAAACTTCGTAGCTAAAATCAACATGCCCTGGCGTGTCAATAAGGTTTAGCGTATATTGCTCTCCATTGTATTCATACTCCATTTGAATGGCATGAGATTTAATTGTGATTCCACGCTCTCTTTCCAAGTCCATATTATCAAGGAGTTGGTTTTGTTTTTCACGCTCTGTTACGGCCCCCGTGAAATCTAAGAGTCGATCGGCCAAGGTACTTTTTCCATGGTCTATATGTGCAATGATACAAAAGTTTCTTATGTTTTTCATTCAGTGTGTGATAGCTGCTTTTATGCAAACAAAAGTAAGTAAATTTATAAGACCTATCGCCTTAGTGGTGCTCAATAAGTTTATGTATTCTTCGTATTGACTCCTCTTTTCCTATATAAAAAATAATATTAAACAAGTCTACACCTTCTAGAGCACCAACAAGTGCAACTCTTAGTGGCATCATTACCTTCCCGAAACCAATATCTTTTGTCTTAATCCAGTTTGATACATCAGTTTTTAGGGACTCTGCAGATTTGTTGTTTGCGTTTTTTAATACTATAGTAAGCTCATACAAAAGCTCCGCTGTGTCTGCTTTCCATGTTTTCTTTAAGGCTTTTTTGTCATATTCTGCGGGAGCCTCAAAGAAGTAAGCACCAAGAGTTAATAGTTCCGGAATAAGTTGTGCCCGTTCTTTTATTAGGCCGACTATAAGTTCTATATAATTGGGGTCAAAAACATTGAATTTAGCGTTAAGTTCAATGATTTTTTTGGCGAGATCTATATTTGAGGTTTCTTGAATATAGGCATGATTATACCACTTTATTTTATCAGGATCAAACCGCGCTCCAGACTTATTAACCTGACTTAAATTAAACGCTTGAGTAAGTTCATCTAGATTAAAAAACTCTTTTTCAGTTCCGGGATTCCAGCCCAAAAAAGCCAAAAAATTGACCACAGCTTCTGGTAGGTAGCCACTTTCTTTATAACCATTAGCATGAGTGTTTTCGTCTCTCCATTCAAGAGGAAAAACAGGAAATCCTAGCTTATCGCCGTCTCGCTTACTTAGCTTACCTTTTCCGGTGGGCTTTAGAATTAGTGGAAGGTGGGCAAATTCTGGAGCCTCCCATCCCATTGCGGCATAAAGTTCTTGGTGTAAGGCTAGCGAAGGGAGCCATTCTTCTCCTCTAATGACATGAGAAATTTGCATCAAATGGTCATCAACAATATTAGCTAAATGATATGTCGGCATACCGTCCGATTTGAAAAGAATTTTATCGTCCAGCGTGTTGCTGTCAACACTTATTTTTCCTCTTACAAGATCTTTCATTAGAATTGTTTTGTCTTGAGGCATTAAAAACCTTATAACATAACGAGAGCCGTTTTTTAGTCTTTGTTTTGTTTCTTCCTCGGACAAAACTAAGGAATTTATGAGCCGCCCTTTTGTTCTGTTATGCCAATTATAAACAAACGTTTTTCCTTTTTCTTCATGATTTTTTCTTTCTCGGGAAAGGTCTTCTTCTGTGTCAAAAGCGTAGTAGGCCTTTTTATTATTGATAAGTTTATCAATGTATTTTTTATATAGATCTTTTCTTTCACTTTGCCTGTATGGGCCAAAACCACCGTCTTTTCCTGGGCCTTCGTCAAATGGAATTTGACACCAATTAAGCGCATCAATGATATATTGTTCTGCGCTCTTGACATAACGGTTTTGATCGGTATCCTCAATGCGCAAAACAAATGTTCCTTTGTGTTTTTTTGCAAATAAGTAATTGAACAGCGCAGTACGTACTCCACCAATGTGAAGTGGACCAGTTGGGCTAGGCGCGAAACGAACGCGGACAGGTTTTTTCATTGTGTTTATAATTGTTGCAAAGATATAAGCACAAAAGCGAACACCCAAACAAAAACAGCTTTGCTTTTTCTGTCAGAAAAGACCTATCAAACATCTCAATTATTATTGTAGATTTATAGCCTGAAAAAAAATCATTGAATCATTTTCTTGACATAAAAATAAAATTAGAGCAATTTATTAAGCGCTACTATTTAAGCGCTCTTTTAAAAGGGCTTATACTTTTTTTTGGGTTTGGCCTATTGTATCTGCTTTTTTGGGTTTCAATGGAATATTTTTTTTGGATTTCGACTGTTGGGAGAACAATAATTTTTTGGTCCCTAGTCCTTTTTGAATTGCTGTTGTTTTATAGGTTGCTTTGTATTCCTATTTTCAAGTACCTAAAAATTAGTTCTGGAATAGATGAAACATCAGCAGCCAAGATAGTGGGTGATTTTTTCCCTGAAATAAATGATAAACTCTTAAACATTGTTCAGCTCAATAAACAGCCTGCGTCAGAGCTTATCGTTGCAAGTATTCAACAAAAAACAAAAGCATTTAAAGGAGTATCGTTTAAAGAAGCGGTTCAATTTAGAGATAATTTAAGGTACATAAAATATGCTGTTTTGCCTTTGATAATCATTTGGATAGTTTATATTTCAGGAGCTCAATCTAATCTAAAGAAAAGTTTAAACAGGGTTGTTGACTACAAAACCACTTATAGCCCACCAGCTCCGTTTCAATTTATCATTGCTAATGAAGATTTAAAAACCATAGAAAATCAACCTTTTGTTTTAATTGTAAACATTGAAGGCAGTATGACGCCAGAACAGGTAAAAATTAACTACAACAATCAAATATACTTTTTAAAAAAAATTAAGAGTCACCAATTTCAATACAGTTTTAATAATCCAACAAAAGACATTCAATTTCAAATTTTATCTGATGAGGTGGTATCAAACACGTTTGAGTTGACAGTTCTTAGCGCGCCTAAAATCTTAGACTCCAACTTACTTTTAGATTTTCCACCCCACACAAAATTTAAAGATAAAATTATATCCAATTTTGGAAATATTTCAATACCAGAGGGTACAAAGCTCACCTGGAGTTTTTTAACAAAATCTACTGACAGCGTCACGTTTTTCGATCAAAATACTGTTGAAAATTTTAAAAAAAAGGACGAAACTTTCACGCATACAAAACAAGTTTTTTCTAATTTAATTTATACCATTCAAACCAACAATGATCAATTAAATAATTATGAGACCCTTTCCTACGAGGCTGAAGTTGTCAGAGATCGCCCACCTTTAATTAATGTTCAGCAAAGAATTGGGAACTCCATCGAAGAAGAGCTTTATTTTTATGGACAAATTACGGATGATTACGGCATTTCATTATTACAATTACAGTACTATCCTGTTGGTAAAGAAAACTTAGCAACCATAAAGTTGATTGACCTTAACAACAGGTTTGACTTTACATATCAATTTCCTGCAGGATTAAACCTTTTGCCAGACACTTCATATGAGTTGTTTTTTGAGGTTTATGACAACGACCCTTTCCCTGCTCCAAATAAGACAAGATCCCAGGTTTTTACTTACCTGTCAAAAAGTGACAGAGTTTTAAAGCAGCAACAGCTACAAGATCAACAAGAGTTGCTCAAGGACCTTGAAGATTCTTTTAGTAAAAACGAAGAACATCAAGAGATCGTGGATGAATTCACAAAGGAGCAACTCCAGAAAGAAAGTTTAAATTTTAATGATTTGGAAAAATTACAAGACATTATAAAACAACAGAAAAATCAGGATGAGATGATCAAACGTTTCAATGATCAAATGAAAAAGACATTAGACCAGTTTTCAAAGCAAACTCAAGACAATTTTAAAAAGAACTTGTTCGAACGCCTGGAAGAACAAAACAAGCGTTTGGAACAAGATGAAAAAACACTAAAGGAGCTCGAGGAATTGGCCAAAAAAATGAAACAAGACGACCTTTTAGAGCAATTACAGAAATTAAGTCAGCAAAGCAAGAATAAGCAAAAAAGTCTGGAGCAAATGTTGGAACTAACAAAACGCTATTATATTTCCCAAAAGGCTGATCAGCTAAAAAATGTGTTGGAAGAGCTTAGCGAAGAACAACACAAACAAGCCGAGAAAAAGTTAGAAAATTCAAGTGAATATCAGAAAAAGTTAAATCAAAAATTTGATAAAGTCTCCAAAGAATTGGAGATGCTTAGAAAACAGAACAGCACTTTAAGCAAACCACTATCAATTCCAGAAACGAAACAAGAAGAGAACTCAATACAATTTGATCAAAAAGAAGCAAAGGAGAGTCTCGAGCAATCTGAACAAACTGCATCTCCAGAAAAATCAACAACAACATTACAAAAAGCAACTAAAGCGCAAAAGAAAGCGGCAAAAAAAACAAAACATCTGGCACAACAAATAGCACAAGACATGTCTGGTGGCTCATCTCAGCAACTCTCAGAAGATGTTGAGATGTTGCGCCAAATACTGGACAACTTACTTGTTTTTTCATTTGAACAAGAAGCCCTTATGCTTCAACCTATCTCTGTAAAAGCCACAAAAAAGCAAAAGAATATAAGGTCTCACTTTGAACATATTGATGACAGCTTGTTTGTCGTTTCTTTACGTCAGCCAACGCTCTCAGATAAAATTAATAACGAAATTGAACTAGTGTATTTTAATATTGATAAAGCTTTGGGGTTTCTTTCAGAAAGTCGAGCTTATGAAGCCAAATCGGCACAACAATACGCCATTACGTCATCCAATTATCTTGCAAATTTGCTCAGTAGTATTTTAGATAATCTTGAAATGCAAATGCAACCAAGCCCAGGTCAAGGCCAGGGCGACATTCAATTGCCTGATATTATTATGAGTCAAGATCAGTTGCAAAAGCAAGCAAATGAAATGATGAAAGGGCAAAAGCAAGGATCAGAAAAGTCTAACAAAAATGGAGAGCCTAAGGGTTCATCAGAATCTAGTGGTCACGAAACAAAAGAGGGTTATAAACCTGGAGAGTCGAAGCGCAATAATCTTGGCGGCTCATCACAATCAAAAGGGCAATCAAATTCAGACAAATATGCAGACCCCGAAGAAACAAGCGAAGCGTTGTTCAACCTTTTTCAGCAACAACAGGAGTTGAGGCAAAACCTAGAAAAGATCCTTCAGAAAAGAGGGCTTACAGGGAAGAAAAATTCTTTACTTGACTCTTTTGAAGAGGTGGAGCAACTTATTGTAAATCAAGGGGTTACACAAAAAACCTTAACCAAAATGAAGGCGTTAAGGTATGAACTTTTAAAGTTAGATGACGCATTGATAAAAAAGGGTCTTTCACCGCAGAGACAATCAAACACAAACAAGGAACAGTTTAGGCCTTCAAAAGTATTATCCAAAGATGAAATTAAGCGTCTTTTTGGTACTGAGGAAATTTTAAACAGAAAGCCATTACCTTTGCGACAAAGAGTAAAGAAAAAAGTTCAAGAATATTTTAATTTACAAAATGATTAATTTTAGCAACACCACCCTTTACGACATACCTCTAGAATCCTATTTAAAGGAGTGGCTTCAAACAATTATACAAGAGGAGTCTTTTGAAGAGGGAGAATTAAATTTTTTATTCTGCGACGATGATTATTTGCATAAATTGAATGTACAATTTTTAAATCACGACACCTTAACAGATATTTTAACCTTTGATTATAATGTTGGTCGCCAGCTACACGCAGATATTTGCATATCTGTTGACAGAGTTAAAGATAATGCTTCGCAGCACAAAGTGGCCGTTACTAATGAGCTTTGCCGTGTTATGGCTCATGGTGTTCTTCATCTTTGTGGCTATAAAGATAAGACGATCAAGCAAAAGCAGGAAATGCGTGAGAGAGAGGATCATTATCTTTCGAAGTTGAATCTAAACATATAAGCGTATATTTGCACAAAATTGTTCCACGTGGAACACAAAACAGCTGTACTAATGTTTGATGGTATTTATGATGTAATTATAGTTGGAGGCGGCCATGCTGGAAGTGAGGCCGCTGCCGCTGCTGCTAATATGGGCAGAAAAGCCTTGTTGATTACTATGAACCTACAGAACATTGCTCAAATGTCATGTAACCCTGCCATGGGTGGTATTGCCAAGGGTCAAATTGTTCGCGAAATCGATGCTCTTGGCGGGTACAGTGGAATTGTTAGTGACACTTCTGCTATACAATTCAAAATGCTTAATAAATCAAAAGGGCCAGCAATGTGGAGTCCCCGTGTTCAAAGTGACAGAATGCGTTTTGCAGAAGACTGGCGGATGCTATTGGAGCAAACAAAAAACTTGGATTTTTACCAAGACATGGTTATTGGGCTTTTGTTAAATGGCGATAAAGTAATTGGTGTCAAGACTTCCTTAGGCCTAGAGATAAGAGGAAAAACTGTAGTTCTAACAAACGGAACTTTCTTAAATGGTCTTATCCACATAGGTGATAAGAATTTTGGCGGTGGAAGAGCAGGCGAAAAAGCATCAACTGGTATTACAGAGCAACTCATTGATATTGGTTTTGATTCGGGGCGAATGAAGACAGGAACTCCGCCTAGGGTAGATGGTCGATCTTTAGATTTCACAAAAATGATTGAACAGCCTGGTGATCCATATCCTCAAAAATTTTCTTATTTAGACACCACAAGCCCCTTAGAAAACCAGAGGTCATGTCATATGACATACACAAGTGTAGAGGTTCATGATTTATTAAGAGAAGGCTTTGATCGCTCCCCAATGTTTAATGGAAGAATTCAAAGTATTGGGCCCAGGTATTGTCCGTCTATTGAGGACAAAATTAATCGTTTTTCCGAAAAAGAGCGTCATCAAATTTTTGTTGAACCAGAGGGTTGGAACACTATTGAGTACTATATCAATGGCTTTTCTACTTCTTTACCAGAAGAAATTCAATACAAAGCACTTAGGGCTGTTAAAGGGTTTGAAAATGTTAGGTTTTTCCGTCCAGGCTATGCTATTGAGTACGACTACTTCCCTCCTACTCAGCTTACCCATTCTTTGGAAACAAAACTAGTTAGCGGCTTGTTTTTTGCGGGGCAAATTAATGGCACCACTGGCTATGAAGAGGCGGCTTCTCAAGGCCTTATGGCAGGGATCAATGCGAGTCTAAAGGTTTTAGAGAAAGAGCCTTTTGTTCTTCGAAGAGATGAGGCCTACATTGGTGTTCTTATAGATGATTTAATAACCAAAGGAACAGAGGAGCCTTATAGAATGTTTACTTCTCGAGCTGAGTATAGAACTTTGCTACGTCAAGATAATGCAGATTTAAGGCTAACACCGAAAGGTCATGAACTAGGCATAGCCAGCGACGAGCGCCTTAGGCGTATGGAGCGTAAGTTGAAAAAAGCAAATGATTTTATTTCCTTTTTCAAAACACAAAGTATTAAGCCAGAAGAGGCAAACCCTGTACTAGAATCAAAAGCATCATCACCTATTAAACAGTCCGATAAGATGTTTAAAATATTTTCTAGACCAAACATTTTGATTGACGATGTTCGCAAGTTCAAAGCCGTGGAAGCCTATATTCAACAGGAAAAATTGGATGATGAGGTTATCGAGCAGGCCGAGATTCAAATTAAATATTCTGGTTACATTCAAAAAGAAAAAAATAATGCAGACAAACTCATTCGCCTAGAGTATGTAAAAATCCCAAAAGAATTTGACTATTCAGCTGTAAAGTCTATGAGCTATGAGGCTCGAGAAAAGCTGAATGCAGTTCGCCCATCAACTGTTGCTCAGGCCTCTAGAATAAGCGGCGTATCTCCCAACGATATTTCTGTTTTGCTTGTTTTTTTAGGGCGTTAATCGGGATATTTTATATTTTTGTTCCACGTGGAACGTATGAAAACAACCAATAAATTATTTTTAGAAACAAAAGATTTTTCTGTGAGCGGAAAGCCTTTTGAGCTTTACTTTAATCATGAGTCTGACATGCTTATAACATCGCCTCGACCCACAAAAGATCAGATTCCATCTTTTTACAACAGCAAGCAGTATGTCTCTCATATAACCAAGAAGCGAAACCTGCTAGATTGGGTGTATTTTTTTGTTAGAAAACACACATTACAGTCTAAGCTTAGGCTAATTTCTAGCTTTTCTGTAGGCCACAAAACTCTACTTGATTTTGGATCAGGATCCGGATTTTTTGTAAGAGCCACCTCCAGTGCTGGTTGGAAAAGTATTGGCATAGAGCCGTCAAAAGATGCTCGCCAAGCTGCTAATACAATATTGAAAAATTCAATTTTCAACAATAGCTATATAGATAATATTAAACCCAACACGTTTTCTGTCATTACACTTTGGCATGTTTTGGAGCACCTTCCAAGTCTAGAATCTCATATTACTAAATTTAAACAACTTTTGTCTGAAGATGGAAGATTAGTCGTTGCTGTACCAAATTACAAAAGCCATGATGCGCATTATTTTCGAGAGTATTGGGCTGCATATGATGTCCCTAGACATTTGTGGCATTTTTCACAAGATTCAATTTCTCGGCTGTTTTCAGAATTTGGGTTTGAGCTTGAAGCGATTCACCCCATGCGTTTTGATGCCTACTACGTAGCTCTATTGTCTACAAAATATAAGTACGGTAAAATTAAACCGCTTAAAGCTTTGTGGTCTGGTTTTCTTTCAAATTATAAAGCAAAACAAACAGGAGAGTATTCGTCATTAATTTATGTTCTAAAACATAAATAAAGTTAATTTAAGCTCCGCTAATTCCTTTTTTCTTTTCAACCAAGGCTCTTTATGTCAAGCAGCTTGGAACAGCTCTTAGAAGCGCTAAAACAACACCCAAAACTATAGTTAAATAATATTGTTTAAAATAAAGCAATAAATTTTAATTATAGAGTTGTGCTTAAAGAAAAAAATAATTTCTAAACTTTTTGATGTAGAAGTCTAGTTAGTTTAATGGACAAATCCGTTAGTACAATTTTTCCATTAGCATTTCGCTCTATGTGGTATATAGCATTCTCTATTTCGGTAGATATTTTTTCAATATTTTGTGCATCAATAAATCTTGCAAATTTTTCCAATGAAAATGAATCATCCAAGATTTGCATATGGACTAAGTTATCTAGCCCATAATTTACCATTAGGGCTTGTCGAAAGAAATTTAAACTATAGGACAAAAATTGTTTTTCTTTTTCTCTTCCTAGTTTTGCCATAGAGACACTCCATGCCATTAGTTTATTTATAGAATTTTTGTTCGACTTTGCTTGAAAGGCGGTTCTTACCCATTCGATAAAATACGCCTCAAACTCCCTTGTGTTTTCTTCTAGGCTAATGATTTTATAAGCATTATCTAAATTTCCATCAGCACGATGGGCAGCTCTTTTTGCGCTAGCCTCATCTATGTTTTTGTGTTCAATCAGAGCATTTGTAATTTGTGATTCTGAAAGAGGGTGCATGTGTATGGACTGACAACGAGATTGGATTGTTTTTAGAAGAGAATCTTCTTGTTCAGTAATTAAAATAATACTAGTTTTTTGGTTAGGTTCTTCAAACCATTTTAATAATTTATTGGCGCATGCAGTAGTCATTTTTTCCGCATGCCAAATAATTAATATTTTGTTGCCCCCTCTGAAAGATTTCATAGCCAAAGTTTTGATAATAGCCAGAGCCTCATCAACTGCAATTACACCTTGCTTATTTCCTGCCCCAATAAAGCTGTACCAATCATTTAAGCTGCCGTAGGGGTTTTTCTTTACAAATTCTCGCCATTCTTGGATATAGTCTTTTGAAATGAAAGTTGAACTCGACTTTTCTTTTTTCACTACTGGAAAAAAAAAGTGGATATCAGGATTTTCTAATGGGTTGACTTTTTGCTCAGGATTTTCGTTTTGAATTATAAAGGCTGCATATGCAATAGCTAGAGGTAGTGTACCTAGACCGTCTTTTCCTACAAAAAGTTGTGCATGTGGGATTCTTCCAGACTGAATATTTTTCTGTAAAAAAGATTTTAGGTGATCTTGTCCAATGATATCTTTAAAAGTCATCATACAAATATAATTTAATTAATTCAAATGCAGTGTTGGAAACCTAACCATCAGTTGAACAAAATATATTTATTTTCACCAAAACCGATTTTATTCACTCCTCTTAAATATGTATCTTTGCCCTTTTAAAAAACGTATAAAATTTCACAAAATTACTTTCAATGACCACACTTAAAGAGTTTAATTTCAAGGCTAAAAAAGCACTAATTCGGGTTGATTTTAATGTACCGCTAGATGATAATTTGAACGTTACTGACAACACAAGAATTCAATCTGCAAAAAATACAATCCTTAAAGTCTTGGAAGATGGAGGAAGTTGTGTTCTGATGTCACACTTGGGTCGACCAAAAGCTAAAGAACCTGAGTTTTCGTTAAAAAATATTATATCTGAAGTAGAAGATGTTTTAGGTGTAAGTGTTTCATTTTCAGATGATTGTATTGGAAGTAAGGCAATTCAAATGGCCAATGATTTGGAGCCGGGCCAGGTACTTCTACTAGAAAATCTTAGATACTATAATGAAGAGAAACAAGGCGATGTTGCCTTTGCCAATGCATTATCAAAGCTAGGAGATATTTATGTAAATGACGCTTTTGGAACAGCACATAGAGCTCATGCTTCAACAAGTGTTATTGCTCAATTTTTCCCAGACAACAAATGTTTTGGATACTTATTAGAACAGGAAATCATTAGCATAGACAAAGTACTAACGTCTGGAGAAAAGCCGGTATTAGCCATTTTGGGCGGCGCAAAAGTATCATCAAAAATTACAATTATTGAAAATATTCTAGACAATGTAGATCATCTTATTATTGGAGGTGGAATGTCATTCACCTTTGTAAAAGCTCAAGGAGGTTCAATAGGAGACTCTATTTGTGAGGACGACAAAATGGATTTGGCATTAGACATCTTACGTTTAGCAAAAGAAAAAAATGTTCAACTTCATCTTCCGGTCGATGTTTTAGCCGCAGACGATTTTAGTAATACAGCAAACACTCAAATTGTGGATATAAAGTCTATTGCAAAAAATTGGCAAGGCTTGGATTGTGGACCAAAAAGCAAAGCTATTTTTCATGATGTTGTACAACAATGTAAAACGATTCTATGGAACGGACCTCTTGGCGTTTTTGAGCTAGACACATTTTCCACAGGAACAAAAGCATTAGGAGATTCTATTGCAGAGGCTACACAAAACGGCGCTTTTTCACTTGTAGGTGGTGGTGACTCTGTGGCTGCAGTTAAGAAATTTGGATTTCAAAACAAGGTAAGTTATGTGAGTACTGGTGGGGGTGCTATGTTGGAAAGTCTTGAAGGAAAAATACTTCCTGGAATTGCTGCCATAAACGCATAAGACTCTATGAAATTAAAAAAGGGAATTACATTTATTTTTCTTCTATTGTTGAAATTGTCTTATTCGCAATCAGAAATTTCAGATGAAGCAGCCTTAAAAGTTATCATTGACACAACAGTGATTGAACTTCAAGATTACAAAAATGCAATACTTTTTGACAACCAATGGAGAGCAGAATTTTTTGATGATTCGCTATATGATTCTATCGCAAAAATCGTACACGAAGACACTTCCGAAAACATACATTTTTCAGAACTATCTTCGGATACGCTACGTGTAAGACTACAAGAGCTTGACTCCAAAACACCATTTCATATAAGTTATAATCCCGCCTTAGAAACACTTATAAAAAAGTACCTTAAACAACGAAAGGTGCTTTATGAAAGACTTATGAAATTGAGTCAGTATTATTTTCCACTTTTTGAAGAAATTTTTGATAGAGAAGAAATTCCACTGGAAATCAAATACTTAGCTATCATTGAGTCGGCATTAAGGCCAGCTGCGAAATCTAGAGTTGGCGCAACAGGTCTCTGGCAATTTATGTTTTCAACAGGAAAACATTACGACTTAGAAGTTAGCAGTTATGTTGATGAGCGCTGTGACCCCGTTCGATCCACAATAGCAGCGGCTAAATATCTAAAATCTTTACACAAGAGCTTTAATGATTGGGACTTAGCTCTTGCCGCCTACAATGCAGGACCGGGAAATGTTACAAAAGCGATTCGGCGATCTGGAGGCTATAAAAACTATTGGAATATTCGGCCTTTTTTGCCAAGTGAAACAGCGGGATATTTGCCAGCTTTTTTAGCAACAATGTACCTATTTGAGTATGCTCCTCAGCACGGGTTTGATGTTTCAAGGCCCAAAATGCCAATAATAAAAACAGACACTGTACAAGTTAAAAAAATGATCAGTCTAAACCAAGTGAGCAAAGTTATTGATATTGATTTGGAGACATTAGAATTTTTAAATCCTTCTTACAAACTTGGAATAATTCCAGTTATAAAAAACAAAAATTATGTTTTAAGACTACCTATAGAAACGATAGGTTCTTTTGTAACTAATGAAGAACAAATTTATATTTATGCAAAAGCTGAATTTGATAAGCGTGAAAAACCACTACCAAAGTTTTATAAATTAGACACTAAAATAAGATACAAGGTTCAACCAGGAGATTATTTAGGAAAGATTGCTAATAAGTTTCGAGTAAAAATCAGTCAAATAAAAAAATGGAACGGTTTACGTTCAGATCAACTCAAGGCCGGTAGCCGATTGATAATTTTTACAAGAAATCCTTAAAACTAATTTCAAAAAAATTTAACAATTTTTGAAGTCAACTAAAAGAAATATTCCATTAAATATCCTTATTTTCTTGTAGTAATCTATAAAATGGAACGATATTAGTGGTGATGATTAAAATCCATAATATGAAATTCTTTATAAACATAATGATCCTTGGTTTGGCTCTTACTTCATGTAATGAAACCACATCAAAAAAAGTGTATAAACCACAATCGTCAGGAAACATAAATAGTCTTTTAGTTGTTGTTGACGATGATCTATGGGGCGCAAGTGTTGGAGAAGCTATTAGAGGCCATATTGGTTCAGAAATATACGGACTTCCACAAGTAGAATCACAGTTTGATTTACGTCAAGTTCCCCCGTCTGTTTTTTCAGATTTTGTTCGTATGAATAGGATAGTCTTAAACGTACAACTTTCAAAAGAAAATGGCGTTAAGTTTTATGCTAATCCTTATGCAACACCACAAAAGATGATAGTAGTAAGTGGCACATCGCATAAAGTGCTTGCAGAACTAATTGAGCAAAACGCTTCAAAAATTATTAGTGTATTTAAAAATGAAGAACTAAAAGAAAGACAACGGCGAATAAAAAAATCTTTACTCAACACAGCCGCTGTTGAAAAGACTTTAGGGATCACACTTAATATCCCATCTGTTTATAGAATTGCTAAAAACGAAAACGACTTTTTTTGGATTAGAAGAGACACAAAAACAGGGATCATAAACCTGTTGCTTTACAGCGTTCCATTACAAGATTTCAAAACTATAGACGCCTTTTCACAACGTGTTATTCAGCTTCGAGATTCTGTTTCTAAGCAACACATTCCAGGGCCAGTTGACGGTAATTTTATGACAACTGAAACGGCCTACACACCATTTTCATTTTTTACAGAAATCGCCAATACAAAAGTTTTAGAAACGAGAAGTTTATGGAAAGTTGAAGGCGCATTTATGTCAGGGCCTTTTATTAATTTTTCTTTTGAAGATACAAAGAACAACCGATTGCTGGTGGCAGAGGGGTTCGTTTACACACCGTCTGAACCAAAACGAGATTATATTTTTGAGTTAGAGTCGATCATAAAGTCTATTACGATCCAATAAAAAACCCCAGAACTTCTGGGATTTTTTTATTTCTTTTCGTCTTTTTTCTCGTCTTCGTCTTCTTTGCTAGCTTTCTTAAATTCTTTGATGCCACCTCCTAAACCTCTCATGAGTTCAGGAATTTTTTTACCACCAAAAAGCAACAAAACAGCAAGAACAACAAGAACAATTTGCATTGGTCCAAAAGCCAGAGGTAATATATGTAGATCCATAATTTTTATATTATTGGACACAAAGTTAAGAATTATCCATTAATTAAAATGCCAAATCAAAAGATAAGTGGTGGAGTACTGTAGCAATAGCACAATTTTTATTTAATTTTGTTCTGATGAAGCATTTAAAAACATTTGAGAAATCCAAAAAAAAGAAATTAACCAAAAAGCTATTACACAAATATCGATTGGTTGTCCTTAACGAGGACACTTTTGAGGAACGATTTGCTATGAAGCTAACGCGCCTAAACGTTTTTATTTTTGGATCATTGACGGCATTACTTTTGATTGGCTTTACTACAGTTTTTATAGCATTCACACCAATTCGAGAATATATTCCAGGCTATACTTCCCCAACCCTCCAAAAACAAGCTATAACTTTGGAGCGAAAAACCGACTCTCTTATGAAACTTAGCCGAATAAATGATCTTTATATGGCATCAATAAAAGATGTTTTGAATGGAGAGGTGTCTTCTGAAATGATCAATAAAGACTCTGTCTACGCAGCATTAGCCGCTGAGGTCGATCCTACGAATTTAAACCCCTCTAAAGCAGACTCAATTTTGAGAGAAAAAGTAGACAATGAGGATAAGTACAATTTATTTGAGTCGGCACGTTCAGTAAAGAATTTTGTCTTTTTTCCACCAGTAAAAGGCACTGTAAGTTCAGAATTTAATATTGAAGAACAGCATTATGGTGTAGACATTGTTGTTCCAAAAAACACACCAGTAAAGGCAGCCGCTGATGGCCGTGTGGTTCTTGCTTCTTGGACGTCTGACTCTGGATATGTTATTGTCATAGATCATGGAAATCAATTACTTTCTGCCTACAAACATAACTCCTATCTTACCAAAGCACAGGGGGACTTAGTAAAAGCGAGAGAGGTTATTGCGATTTCAGGTTCATCAGGGGAATTGAGCACTGGCCCTCATTTGCATTTTGAACTTTGGAATGATTCTAACCCAATAGACCCTGTTGCATTTATAGATTTTTAGTTTAAAATATGACATCAATTAAATCTTTTTTCGCCAAAATATTTGCTGCACATGTTACCAAAAAAATTAATACATGGGCCTCAAAACCAATAGAAACTCAGGAAAAAGTTTTTAAATCCCTGATTGCATCTGCAAAACACACAACATTTGGGAAAGACCATCATTTTAGTAGCATTAAAAATCATGAAGATTTCGTAAAAAAAGTACCCGTAAGAGATTATGAAAATTTAAAATCTTATGTTAATCAAGTTGTCGATGGTAAGTCTGATATTTTGTGGCCAGGAACACCACTTTATTTTGCTAAAACATCTGGGACAACCTCTGGAGCAAAATACATTCCTATTACCGCACCATCTATAAAAGCACAGGTTGAAGCATCGCGTAATGCTATTTTAATGTACATCAATGAAACAGGTAACTCCGGTTTTGTAGATGGAAAGTGGATTTTTTTGCAGGGGAGTCCAGTTTTAAGCGAAAAAAATGGTATCAAACTCGGCCGTCTTTCGGGGATTTCAGCTCATTATGTTCCTTCATATTTACTTAAAAACAGAATGCCCACTTGGGAAACGAACTGCATAGAAGACTGGGAAACCAAAGTAGATGCCATTGTACAAGAAACACTTAAAGAAAATATGACAGCTATTGCTGGAATTCCTTCTTGGGTACAAATGTATTTTGAGAAATTGGTGCAAGAAAAACATCAAAAGGTTGGTGAGATTTTCAAAGATTTTAATCTATTTATTTTCGGAGGGGTCAACTTTGAACCCTATCGCTCAAAATTTGAAAACCTAATTGGACGAAAAGTAGATAGCATAGAGCTCTACCCTGCAAGCGAAGGGTTTTTTGCCTTTCAAGACCGTCAAAACGAAAAAGGTATGTTATTGCAATTAGATTCAGGAATTTTTTATGAATTTATTGAAGCAAACACTTTTTTTGAGGACAACCCAAAACGAATGACTTTAAAAGACGTAAAAATCGGGATGAATTATGTCATTATAATTTCTACCAATGCGGGCTTATGGGCTTATAATATTGGCGATACCGTTCAGTTCACTTCGCTAGCACCATTTAGGATTATTGTTAGTGGAAGAATAAAACATTTTATATCAGCTTTTGGAGAACATGTTATAGCTAAAGAAGTAGATCAGGCGCTTATTGAAGCCGTAAAAGGAACTAGTGTTCGAATTACAGAATACACAGTAGCTCCTGAAATTAATCCAAAAGAAGGGTTGCCTTACCATGAATGGTTTATTGAGTTTGAAAAAGAGCCTGACGACTTTAATCTCTTTAGTCAAAAAATAGATGAATCGCTTCAAAATCAAAACAGTTATTACAAAGATTTGATTCAAGGAAAAGTTTTAATGCAACTTAAGATCACACAGGTCCAAAAAGATGGATTTAAAACATACATGAAAACCATTGGTAAATTAGGTGGTCAAAATAAAACGCCTCGCCTTGCAAATGACCGAAAGATTGCAGATAGTTTAAAAAAGCACAATCTCATCAAATAATGTATATTTGCCCCTGATGACATCAAGAATCACAAATAATAAACTCCACAGGACACGTGCACAAGAAAGCTCGCACGCGATTGAGCGCATGTATATTACTATGCGCCATTTGTTTAGTCGTGGGTTTTATAAGCCAATGGGAATTTCTGGGGCCACTTTAAGAGAAGCGCTTTTGTCGTTAAGACCAGAAATTTATGGAACCATTGCAGATGAAAAAGCAGAACTAGAAGGACTTTTGTATGTTGTTGATCGTTTACCAATAGGAATTGAGCAATGCTCACATGTAAATCTTACGAGTGCTGAAGGGTTTGGAGACTCCCATTTTGAAGTTATAATCCCAACAAAACGCCGCCGAGATTGCTATCGGATAGATTTTGAGCAAATGAATATTGAAATCACAAGGGGGCGTTCGGAGATTTATGATATTTTGACGCACTTGACGTTTTTATATATTGAATCACACAAAATCGCTAAACAAGTCCTCATTGGTGAAAAAGGTAAAACTACCCGAGATTGGCAAAAACTTGAAAAAGCAATACTTTCTAATAAAAAACTAAGCAAAAAAGACCGAGAAATTGCAGTAACACATACTGCTAATATATTGGGCCGTACTTTTGACGAAATCAATTCAGTATATTGCGCTTTTGCAACCCCTAAGCAGCCGGATCATTTTTTATATTTGATCTACTGGCTTGGAAAACGTGCAATTAATGAAATTGTAGATCATGATAAACGCATCATCACTTTTAGCCCTGTGTTAAGAGAGCGTTTGGGACATCATATTCATGGAGAACAATGGGCTAATGACATCAAAGAATGTTTGTTAAAGCAAAACTTTATTGAACGTCCAATACACATTATTTCTGCAAATTTGCATAGTGTTATGAATACGCTTTATGCGCAAAAGGCGTTACAGAAACTTTGTAAAGACAATGATATTTTTTCGATATACGAAGAATTAAGTGCAGACAAAAACACAGTTCTACGCAATAAAATTATGGCTTTGGCGTTGAAGGAAGGAATGATAAATATCGAAGATAAATCTGGAACAAACATTGATGTTCAGATTATAGATACAGCTAAAGTAGATTTCAAGTATAATTCAACTCTGACTTCACCAAAAGAAGCTGAAAGCTCCCCAGTCATTATAGTTATGGACTATGCCTTTGGCGAACAAGCTTATGAAACCATTGACGAATTGTTAAAGCCCTTCAAAACCAAATCAAAAACCTATTTTCTGAATGTTGAATCTATTTCTGTTATGGGTAAAGCAGGAATTTTGGAGGGAGTAAAAGGCGATATAATGATACCATCTGCACACATTTTTGAAGGAACAGCAGATAATTACCCTTTTAAAAATGAACTAAAAAAAGAAGATTTTAACGACCAAGGTGTTGAGGTTTACGAAGGGACAATGGTAACAGTTTTGGGAACATCTCTGCAAAACAAAGAACTTTTAAAGTTTTTTCACGAATCTACATGGGATGTTATTGGTTTAGAAATGGAAGGCGTGCATTATCAAAAAGCCATTCAATCGGCTTCCGAAATTCGAAACAGTATTTCACCCAAGGTTAAAGTACGTTATGCCTATTATGCTAGTGATAATCCTTTGGAAACAGGAAGCACATTGGCTTCCGGAGGACTAGGTCTTACAGGCGTAAGACCAACATATGTGATAACACATCAAATTTTAAAACAAATCATAAATTAATATATTTTACTAATGAGCACTACTAACACTCCACAACCGTCAGAAGAAGTTGACTTAGGACAATTATTTAAAATGATTGGAAATGCATTCCAACGCTTATTTCAGTTTATAGGTTCAATTTTTAACAAGTTGTTTTTAGCCTTCGTATGGTTTATCTTTTTTATAAGAAAGCGCGCAGTTATTTTATTAATTGCAGCTGTAGCAGGTTTAGTACTAGGCCTTATCATGAACAAAACCTCACCACCAACATATAAGTCTTCAATAACAGTAAAACAAAATTATGCAACTGGAGAAAATTTATATGGGTCAGTCGACTACTATAATAGCCTTTTAAATGACGGCGATTATGAAGTTTTGGGACGTATTTTAGGATTAAAAAAAAATATTTCTGAAGAGATTATAGGGATTGAGATTGAGCCTGTCATAACAGACAATGATCGCGTTGTGATGTTTGATAAATACATTAGCGGATTGGATTCATTGGCAGCATCAAAAGTTGAATATGAGGAGTTTGTAGAAAACATAGAGGACTATAAGCACCAGCTGCAGCAAATTAGTATAAAGTCAAAAACTAGAGCAAATTTTAAAAATGTATTTGATAACGTTGTTGGAGACATAAACACCAATACATTTTTTGTAAATGAACAAGCAAAAGATTTGACTGAGCTAAACCAACAAAAAGCGGCTTTAGAACAATCTTTAGCGCAGTCTGATTCATTGCAACGTACTTATAAACGTGTCTTGGAACAGCAAATAGAATCGAAATCCACTTCCGAAACTTCCATAACATTTGAGGGGAATAATGATAAAAACAAAACACATGAGTTTGATCTTTATAAAAATGATATTGAGCTCCGCCGAGAAATTGTACAGATTCAGCGAAAGCTAAAAGATAAACAAAATATTGTTGAAATCATTTCTGGTAAGCAGGATAGCGGATTTGTTGATGATACAAGAGAATTACTAGGGTTAACTCTAAGTTCTAAACGCTATTATTTAGTACTATTTACGATTTTAGCTTTTATTATTCTTTTAGGGATTGAATTTTTAAAGTTTTTAGAAAAATACAAGCCAGAATAAAAAATATTTAATACTCATTAATATACAAAAAATGGAGGTGTTTAAAACCCCTTTAGAGGGCTGCATTGTTTTATCCCCCAATATCTTTTCAGATGACAGAGGGCACTTTTTGGAGTCTTATAAAAAGATATTAATAGACGATTTTTTAGGCTATGAAGTGGAATTTGTACAAGATAATGAGTCCTTTTCTTCCAAAGGGATCCTTCGGGGATTACATTTTCAAAAAGGGGTTTATGCACAAGCAAAATTAGTTCGTGTTGTACAGGGCGCTGTTTTGGATGTCGCTGTCGATTTGCGATTAGAATCGCCAACATACGGTCAACATTTTTCTATAGAACTGTCTTCAGAAAATAAAAAGCAATTATTTATTCCAAGAGGGTTTGCGCATGGGTTTGTGGTTTTAAGTGACACTGCTTTATTTTCCTACAAATGTGATAATTATTATAACAAAGCATCTGAAAGTGGAATCATTTATAATGACCCTACTTTAAATATTGACTGGAAACTACCTGATGACCAATTACAACTTTCAGAAAAAGACTTACAACTCCCAAAATTTACGGCTTTATGATTAAGATTTTAGTAACAGGCGGGAATGGACAATTAGCACAATGCTTGAAGGATGTTGTAAATCACCAGGATGAATTAGATGTTGATTTTCAGGATCTTCCGGATTTAGATATTACCAACAAGCAGCAACTAGAGTCATACTTTTCAAATAATGAATTAGATTATTGTATTAATTGTGCGGCGTACACCGCAGTAGATTTAGCCGAAGAACAAAGTGATTTGGCCTATGCGGTTAATGCAGAAGGGCCAAAAAACTTAGCTGAGGTTTGTAAGAAATACCAAGTTAAGCTCCTTCATATCTCAACAGATTTTGTGTTTGACGGTAATAAGCAAACACCTTATTTAGAAACGGATATGCCTAATCCACTAGGCGTTTATGGCGCGAGTAAATGGCAAGGTGAACGCTACATTCAGGAGATTATGGAGGAGTATTTTATTATACGTACGTCGTGGCTGTACTCTGAATATGGAAATAATTTTATGAAAACCATGTTGAAACTTTCTGAGACACGAGAGGAGATCAGTGTGGTTTCTGATCAATTTGGTTCGCCCACATATGCAGGAGATTTGGCTGAGGTTTTGATAAAAATTATTTTATCTTCGTCTACAAATTATGGGGTTTACCATTACAGTAATTCAGGCGTCATTTCGTGGTATGATTTTGCGGTAGAAATTTTTAAACAGTTTGGCAAGAAAATTGACGTAAAGCCCATCAAAACAAAAGATTATCCAACCGCAGCCAAGCGGCCAAAATTTAGCGTTTTGAACACAATAAAAATTGAAAATAACTTTGATTGCACAATAAAAGATTGGCAGGGAAGTTTGAATAAAGTAATACAGACTAATTTATGCAACAAAAAACAGCGTTAATTACAGGAGTAACAGGTCAAGACGGCGCTTACTTAAGTGAATTCCTACTTAAGAAAAATTATATTGTTCATGGAATAAAGCGAAGAGCATCATCATTTAACACAGAACGAATAGATCATTTATATCAAGACCCCCATATTGAAAATCAAAACTTTTTTTTGCATTACGGCGATTTAACGGATAGCACTAATTTAACTAGGATTATTCAAGAAGTTCAACCTGATGAAATTTATAATCTTGCTGCAATGAGTCATGTGCATGTGTCTTTTGAAATGCCAGAGTATACTGCTAATGCAGACGGCATTGGAACACTTAGGCTTTTAGAAGCAATTCGATTTTTGGGTTTGGAAAAAAAGACAAAAATTTACCAAGCATCAACTTCGGAACTTTATGGTAAAGTCCAGGAAGTTCCTCAGACTGAAATGACACCTTTTTATCCAAGAAGTCCTTATGCCGTTGCTAAAATGTATGCGTATTGGATCACAGTAAATTATAGAGAGGCTTATAATATTTTTGCTTGTAATGGTATTTTATTCAATCATGAATCA
>Ga0209138_1000502_pt1 | contig 38455 bp, 36 predicted proteins | sample SaaInl3SG_22_DNA_FD_184645 | JGI IMG/M metagenome (GOLD analysis project Ga0209138, IMG submission 184645) | Marine microbial communities from expanding oxygen minimum zones in the Saanich Inlet - ESP_153SG_22_DNA (SPAdes) (version 2) | ecosystem: Environmental > Aquatic > Marine > Intertidal...
GGCATCGCTATTGTCCGCTCTAATGCGGTTCAGAACCCTGGGTTAGAGCCCGAACACCAGCGGATCACGGATCTTGACCCGAAGGAAGAGAAAAAAGCGGAGCGTCGCATTTCCCTGTTCTTCACACTGTCCATTGCCGGTTCGCTCATTGCCGCTGTTTCGTATGTCGTATTCCCGATCATCCCGGGCGACATGCAGTCCGTGCGCCTCAACAACATGTTTGTGGGACTCGGAGCGGCGATCGGACTTCTTGGCGTGGGCATTGGCGCCGTGAACTGGGCAAAATCCCTGATGCACGGACACGAACTGGTGGAAGAACGTCACCCCACGCGAGGCGACGAAGAAACCCGGCAGACCGCGGTGGAAATGTTCTCCCAGGCCAACAGGGAGTCCGGTTTCACCAGGCGTTCATTAGTGCGCAACACGCTGCTGGGTGCCTTGATTGCTACTCCCGTTCCCGCCGTCGTGTTGTTCCGTGACCTGGCACCGGCGAAAGACCCGGTGAAGTTGATGAAGCAGACCCTCTGGGCAGAGGGTGTCCGCTTGGCGCAGGATCCCTCGGGAATCCCGATCAAAGCATCCGAGGTCACCATCGGTTCAGCGTTCCATGTCGTGCCCGAAGGCTTGATGGAACTTGAGAAGCACCGCCTGGAGGAAAAGGCGAAAGCAGCCGTGCTGTTGATGCGTCTTCCCGAAGACGAACTCAACGAAAGTCCGGAGCGTGCCTCCTGGTCTTATCAGGGGATTGTGGCGTACTCGAAGATTTGCACCCACGTGGGATGCCCGGTTGCTCTGTACGAGCAGCAAACACACCACCTGCTGTGCCCGTGCCACCAATCAGAATTTGATGTTGCCAACGAGTGTGAAGTGATCTTCGGCCCTGCTGCAAGACCGCTTCCACAGCTTCCTATCACCATTGATGCGGAAGGATACCTAGTAGCACAAAGCGACTTCACCGAACCGGTGGGGCCAAGTTTCTGGGAGCGTGAGAAATGACGAACACTCTAGATAACACCACCCAAGCCCCCGGGCGAGGAATGCGCTTCACGGGGTGGGCAGCCAACTACGTGGATGAGCGCACCAGCGCCTCCACGGCGGTGAAATCCTTGGGTCGCAAAATTTTCCCTGACCACTGGTCCTTCATGTTGGGTGAAGTGGCGCTCTACAGCTTCGTCGTCATCTTGATCTCCGGAACCTTCCTGACGTTCTTCTATGACCCCTCCATGACTGAGGTGGAGTATGAGGGTTCCTATCTGCCCTTGAAGGGCATCGAAATGTCTGTGGCGTACCACACGGCGCTCGACATTTCCTTCGATGTACGCGGCGGCTTGCTGATGAGGCAGGTCCACCACTGGTCTGCGCTGCTCTTTGTGGCTTCCATCGGCCTCCACATGCTCCGCGTGTTCTTCACCGGCGCGTTCCGCAAGCCCCGTGAGCTCAACTGGATCGTCGGATTCCTGCTCTTTGTCCTTGCCATGGCGCTGGGATTCACGGGCTACAGCCTTCCGGATGACCTGCTCTCCGGAAACGGTCTGCGCATTATCGACGGCATGATCAAGGCATTCCCCGTCGTCGGAGTCTGGATGTCTTACCTCTTCTTCGGTGACGAATTCCCCGGGACAGACGTAATTCAGCGCCTCTATGTGCTGCACATTATGTTGCTTCCCGCAATTTTGATCGCGACACTGGCCATTCACATGGTGTTGCTTGTTGTGAACAAGCACACGCAGTTTGCGGGCCCGGGTCGGACCAACGACAACGTGGTGGGCTCCCCCGTTATGCCGGTCTTCGCGGCGAAGGCGGGGGGTTTCTTCTTCCTCGTGTTCGGTGTGATCATGTTGATTGCTTCGCTCTTTACTATCAACCCCATTTGGAATTACGGGCCGTACGACCCCTCCCCTGTGTCTGCGGGAACCCAACCGGATTGGTATATCGGGTTCGCTGATGGTGCGTTGAGATTGATTCCACCGGGCTGGGAGTTTGTCGCCTTCGGTTACACCTGGCCGATGAACATCCTGGTTCCGACCGTGGTCTTGATTGTCCTGCTCGTGGCAGTCGCCCTGTACCCCTTCTTCGAGGCTTGGGTCACCGGTGACAAGCGCGAACACCACATCGCTGACCGCCCCCGCAACGCCCCCACGCGGACGGGAATTGGGGCCGCTGGTGTGACGTTCTACGCGGTTCTGTGGGCAGCAGCGAGCTCCGACCTGATCGCCACGCACTTTGGCATGAGTATTGAGGGTGTCATCACGACGCTCCAGGTGTTGTTCTTCGCGGCCCCCATTGCCGCCTACATCATCACCAAGCGCACGTGTCTCGCCCTTCAACGCAAAGACCGTGAGATTGCTCTGCACGGTTACGAGAGTGGCCGTATCGTCCGCCTCCCGGGTGGAGAGTACATCGAGGTTCACGAACAGCTCTCGGACTACGAGCGTTGGAAGCTGCTCGACTACAACGAGTATCAGCCGCTCACCGTGCGACCCAACGATCAAGGAAAGATCACCGTGGGAACGCGACTGCGTGCCAGCATGTCCCGGTGGTTCTTTGAAGACCGTGTCGAGCCTGTGAATGCGCGCGAACTGGAATCACAGCGACACTAGACCACATCAAGTACGCGTGAGGGCGGTTCCTAAGGGGGCCGCCCTCACGCATTAACGGTGTTCACCAACACGGGATGCCTCGCAGTTCTGCGGACACTGCTCGGGGCAGGCAGGAAAGGCTCACCGACCAGCGGTTCCCTGCCGGAGACGGAGGCTAAGAAGTGGGAAAGCCCCTGCGCATGTATTCGGCCTGTTGGGTATAGCCCAGGCGGTCGTAGAAACCTCCTGCACGGCGGGAGGCAACCGTCAGCTGGGTGACACCTGCCTCTTCGCATGCGGCTTCGACAGCCCGCACCAGAGCCGTGCCCACACCTGAGGCGGTCACCGTGGCATCCACAACAATCTCTTGAAGTTGGGCGGAGGCACCCTGCGTATACAACAGTGTGTTCACCGTGGTGAGCGCGTAGCCGACGACTTTTCCGTCGCTCTCCGCCACATGAACAAGGGTGCGCGGAGCGTCCGCCAACACATCGTGGAACGCCTGTGAGAAAAGATCCGCAGAGGGCTCTCCAGGGGCTCCTAGCCGAGCGGCCAGCTCGGCGACCGTGGACTCGTCTGCCGCAACCGCGGGGCGCACGGTGAGCGCGCTAGCGGGCAAAATACCCCCGGTAGTACTCATAGGTCCAACCGACCAGACCAATCACGATGAACGGAATGGCGTAGTAGGCGACCCAGATGCCCACGGCAAACCCGAGGAAAGCGATTGCTGCTCCCGCCGCCAAAATTACCGGCCACCAGCTCCACGGGCTGAAGAAGCCCAGTTCCGGCTCTCCATCGTCCACATTCGCCTCGAGGACGTCCTCTGGCAGGTCTCCCCCCTGATTCTTCAACTGAATCTGCAGGAAGAAGGCAATGAAGATTGTCAGCACACCGCTCAAACCAATAGCTACAGTGCCAATCCACTCGACCTGCTGGGTGTCAATCACGGACCACACGGTATAGATCGTGGTCAACACAAAGAAATAGGCGGTGAGGATGACGAGGAGGACAATATTGGTCTTCATGGAACTAGGACTTCCCCGCCTCAGCTGGCGTCTTTGTAGCTTCCACCGCCGGCAACGCGATCTCCGGGTGATTCAAATCAAAAGCAGGAGACTCGGAGCGAATACGCGGGATCGAGCTGAAGTTGTGGCGCGGAGGGGGGCAACTGGTAGCCCACTCGAGTGAGCGTCCGTAGCCCCAAGGGTCATTGACGGTCACCTTCTGGCCGTTGCGTGCAGTCAGATAGACGTTCAGCAGGAACGGAATCATCGACAGCGCCAAGAAGATCGACCCCACAGTGGAGAGCTGGTTCATCCAGGTGAAACCGTCCTCCGGGAGGTACGTAGCGTAACGGCGCGGCATTCCCATCACACCGAGCCAGTGCTGGATGAGGAAGGTCATGTGGAAGCCGATGAAAAGAATCCAGAAGTGGATGTGGCCCAGCGACTCATTCAGCATCTTGCCGGTGAACTTGGGCCACCAGAAGTAGAAGCCCGCGAACATGGCGAAGACGACAGTGCCAAACACCACGTAGTGGAAGTGCGCCACCACAAAGTACGAATCCGACACGTGGAAGTCAAGCGGGGGCGACGCGAGAATCACTCCGGTGAGACCACCGAAGACGAAGGAGATCAGGAAGCCCAAGGAGAAGACCAGGGGCGTCTCAAATGTCACCGAGCCACGCCACATTGTGCCGATCCAGTTGAATATCTTCACTCCTGTTGGCACCGCAATCAACATGGTCATGAGCGCAAAGAAGGGCAGCAAGACGGAACCGGTGACATACATGTGGTGAGCCCACACCGTCATCGACAAAGCACCAATGGCGATCGTCGCGTACACCAGAGTCTTATAACCAAACACCGGTTTACGGCTGAACGCGGGGAAAATCTCGGACACGATGCCGAAGAAGGGCAGAGCGATGATGTAGACCTCGGGGTGCCCGAAGAACCAGAACAGGTGCTGCCACAAAATGGCTCCACCATTGGCGGCGTCGTACACATGCGAACCGAAGATACGGTCGGCACCGAGCGCGAGCATCGCAGCCGCGAGAACCGGGAAAGCAAGGATCACCAAGATTGAGGTGACCAAAGTGTTCCAGGTGAAGATCGGCATCCGCCACATCGTCATACCGGGCACCCGCATCGTGATGATCGTGGTGATGAAGTTAACAGCACCCAGAATGGTTCCAAAACCACTAAGCCCAAGGCCCAAAACCCACATGTTCCCCCCGAGACCGGGCGAAAATGTTTGGCTCGACAGTGGCGTATAAGCAAACCACCCAAACGATGCGGCTCCCTGAGGGGTGAGGAACCCCGCCACCGCAATCAAAGACCCGAAGCTGAAGAACCAGTACGCCAGAGCGTTAAGACGCGGGAACGCAACATCGGGCGCACCAATCTGAAGCGGCATCAGCACGTTCGCGAAGCCAGCAAACAGCGGGGTGGCGAACATCAACAGCATGATCGTGCCGTGCATCGTGAAGAGCTGGTTGTACTGCTCTTTCGTTGCCACAACTTCGAGGCCGGGGGCAAAGAGCTGTGCCCGAATGACCAGCGCCATGACGCCACCGATGAGGAAGTAGGCAAACGAGGTAATGAGGTAGAGGTAACCCACCTTCTTGTGGTCAGTAGTGGTCAGCCAGTCCACAAAAACGTTGCCCTTGCGAGCAACCGTCGGGTTAGAGAGGCCCGGGGGAACCTCAGTGACTGTGGGGCGGGGAGCTGTCTGAGTCATTTACTCTTCCCTTTCGCTAGCGGGTACCGTACCGGGCAGGTTTTGAAGAACATTGAGTTCGGGACCCAGGCGCCCGACGTTGCCTTCGGCTCGGAGCGCCGAAATCTGGCGGTCATACTCGGCCTGGGAGACGACGTGTACTTCGAAAAGCATCAGGGAGTGGTATTCCCCACACAACTCTGCGCACTTACCCCGGAACACCCCCTCTTCCTGAGGGATGAAATACCAATAGTTGGTTCGTGCCGGAATCATGTCTTTCTTGTACAGGAAGTCGATAATCCAGAAAGAGTGAATCACATCGCGCGATTCGATCTTGATTTCGACTTTCTGGTCGACCGGCAGATACATCTTGGGCAGAACATCGGTGTCGACGCTTCCGCCGGGAAGTTCTTGCGCCTGAATTCCGGCGTAATACACGTTTTCGTTGAGATAGTTGAAGTCCCAAGCCCAGCGCTTGCCGTACACCTCGATCGACACGTCTGGGTCGGGAAGAGGGCTCTCGATTTCAATCTGGTCGCGAGCGGTGAACGCAAACAATCCGAGAACCAAGATCAGCGGAACGACGGTGTAAAAAGTCTCAATGGGCATGTTGTACCGCAACTGGGCTGGCAACCCGGTTTGCCCTTTGCGGCGGCGGTAAACGACGGCGGCCCAGATGATCAACAGCCAGGTAATGACACCAATCACCAAAAGGACGACCCACGACACGACCCACAGGTCAATGACTCGGTCTACCTGGTTGGTGAGGCCGCGTTCGGTCGGCAACCACCCCAACATTGACTGCTGCGTGCACCCTGCGAGGAAAAGGGCAACGATGGTAAGGACAGATGCCCCTTTTAATCCACGGGTGAATCTCTGGCGCACTGCGTCCCTTTCGCGTTTCTCCGCAACTTCGTCCCTAGTCTAGGACATCGGCCCAGTTCGACTGGGCCGGAAAAGCTGGGAATTTCCTAGCTAAAGCTGTCTCCACACGCGCAGGAACCCTGTGCGTTGGGGTTATCAATCGTGAAACCCTGCTTTTGAATCGTGTCTTCAAAATCGACGGACGCACCATCGATATAGGGAGAGCTCATTTTGTCCACGACAACCTCGACTCCATCGAAGTCCCGAACAAGGTCGTCCTCCATCAAGCGCTCGTCGAAGAACAGCTGGTAGATCAAGCCCGAGCATCCCCCCGGTTGCACCGCCACGCGCAGGCGCAGGTCATCGCGTCCCTCTTGTTCAAGAAGGTTTTTGACTTTGGAAGCCGCCGTGTCCGTCAGGACAACATTGTGGCTGGTTGAAAGCGTTTCGGTCATGTTGTTCCTCCTTCCCACAGTCTAAACCGCGCGGGTGCGTCGAAGCTGAGCATCCACGCCGTGGGGGCCGCCCCAGGTATCCCCGGTACTCTGGAGCCAGCAAACAGAGAGGCGCCGCGTGAGTACAACCGATTCGTCCGAGCCCGACAGCGAAACCGAGGTGGGCAAAGGACGCCCAACACCGCGTCGACGGGATCGTGAAGCACAACGGCGCCGTCCGCTCGTCAGCAACGACCGCAAAGAAGCCCGAGCGCGGCTAGCGAAAGAGCGAGAGCGCGCGCGGTTGGGGTTGGCTGCCGGCGAAGAGCGTTTTCTTCCCGTGCGAGACAAAGGCCCGCAACGCAAATGGGTTCGGGACTATGTCGACTCCCGCTGGAGCTTTGGCGAGTTCCTTATTCCCATTATGTTTGCGGTCATTATCGCGACCTTCCTGCCCTCAGTGCAGGCACAGTTCATCGCCATCATTGTGTTGTGGTTGTTCTTCGCCTTGACCATCATCGATGCCACTATTGCCGGCTACCTGGTGCGCAAGGGACTACGGGCCAAATACGGCACGGAAAACGTCGAAAACGGTGTCCGCTGGTACGCGGCCATGCGCTCGCTCCAAATGCGGGGGCTGCGTCTGCCAAAAGCCCAGGTTAAGCGCGGGGAGAAGCCCCGCTAAGGGCCTCACGAAGCTCCCTGGTGAGCAGGGCGGCAAAGGTTGGGCCGCGGTACACAAAACCTGTGTACGCCTGAACAAGAGACGCTCCCGCGTCCAATCGCTGCTTCACTTCTTGCCCGGTAAAGACCCCGCCGACACTGATGACCGCTTTATCCCGCGAGAGTGTCTGTCGCAGCAGAGCAAGCACGCGCACGGAAGCCTCGGCCACTGGCGCGCCGGAGAGTCCCCCCTCCCCCATTCCTGCCACCACAGCAGCAGGGGTCGCCAAGTTTTCGCGCAAGACCGTCGTGTTGGTGGCAATAATTCCTGCCAAGTCCAGGTCGGTGACCACCTGGGCGATATCTGTGACCGCCTGGTCATCCAAATCGGGCGAAATCTTCACCAACAACGGAGTTCCCGCGGCGGCCTCCTGAACCGCTTTCAATAGTGGTTTCAGTGACGAAACCTCCTGCAGGCCGCGCAACCCGGGGGTGTTGGGCGACGAGACGTTCACCACAAGGTAATCAGCATGAGGCGCAAGAAGGGTCGCGCTCGTCACATAGTCGGCCGTGGCCCCGGCAATATCTGTGGCGCGACTCTTCCCGATGTTCACCCCGATGATGGGCAGCTCGCCGCCCCAATGGCGCAGTGCCGCCAGGCGTGTGGCGACTACCTCCGCCCCGTCGTTGTTGAAACCCATGCGGTTAATCAATGCGCGATCCGCTGGCAGCCGAAACAATCGGGGCTTCGGGTTTCCCGGTTGCGCCAAGGCCGTCACCGTGCCCACCTCGACATGATCAAACCCAAGGGCATAAAAACCCCGAACCGCCACCGCGTTTTTATCAAAACCGGCTGCAAGACCCACCGGGGAACCAAACTCGTGTCCTAGCGCTCGCACAGCGAGCGAGGGGTCAGGAGCGTAGCGGCTCCGCAAGAACTTTCGGATAACGGGCAGACCGGCGAGCTGGATTACCAGCATCCCCCAGTGGTGGGTTAGCTCAGGATCGAGTCGCTTGAAAACGGCAAAAAGAAGGCTGTACATCTATCCCTCAGCTTCGGGAGTGTCACGAAGCGAACCGATGGCATCTTCAAAGTCTTCCAAGCTCTCAAACGCTTGATAGACCGAGGCAAACCGAAGGTAGGCGACCTCATCCAACTCGCGCAGGGGCTCCAAAATGGCGAGGCCAATTTCGTTGGCATCAACCTGTGATGCTCCCGTTTGGCGAATAATCTCTTCCACACGCTGAGCTAACTGCGCGAGGTCTTGGTCGGTGACCGGACGACCCTGACAGGCCTTCTTCACCCCTGCAGCAATCTTTTCCCGGCTAAAAGGCTCCGTGACGCCACTGCGCTTGATAATGCTCAAGCTCGCGGTTTCCAAAGTCGAGAACCGCCTCGTGCACTCCGGGCACTGGCGTCTGCGGCGAATTGATAACCCGTCGTCACTGGTTCGAGAATCAATCACCCGCGAATCAGGGTGGCGACAGAAGGGGCAATACATCGTGGATCAGCCTACTTCCCCATCGTTTTCGGATCGAAAACGCACGGCGATGGCTTCTGCGTGCGCGGGAAGGTTTTCCGCACGAGCAAAGTTTTCGACGTGGGTTGCGATGTGCGACAGAGCTTCTTGGTCGTAATCAACAATTTGCTGGGTCTTCAAAAACGTCATCGGCGACAGGCCTGAGCTAAACGCGGCCGTGCCGTGGGTCGGAAGAACGTGATTGGAGCCCGCGGCGTAGTCCCCCGCGCTCACCGGCGTGTAATTCCCGACAAAGATTGCCCCAGCATTGGTTAGGTGAGGTAGGAGCTTGTCCGGTTTCGCCACCATCACCTGCAGGTGCTCGGGAGCCATGGCGTTCGAGAGCCACACTGAGTGCTCCAGCGAGTCACACACGATCAGCGCCGACTGTTCCCCCTCGAGTGCGCGGTGGACGCGATCGCTGTTTTCCGCCTCCGCGGCCCGGCGCTCGAGCGAGAGCGCGACGCGCTCCGCAAGCTCCCACGAATCGGTGATGAGAACAACCGACGCCAGTTCATCGTGCTCCGCCTGGGACACCAGGTCCGCGGCCACGAACTCAGGGTGCGCGGTTGAATCAGCAATGATGGCAATCTCCGAGGGTCCTGCTTCTGAATCGATACCGACCACGCCCCGCACCGCGCGCTTCGCAGCAGCCACATATTGATTCCCCGGGCCAGTAATGACCGAAACCGGCGCTAAGTCCAACTCCGGCACGCCCCACGCCAGCGCCGCAATCGCTCCCGCGCCTCCGAGGGCAAATACTTCCGAAACCCCGAGTAGCTCAGCGGTGGCAAGGATTGTGGGGTGAATGCGGCCCCCATGATCCGCTTGGGGTGGTGAGACCAGCACAATCTCCTTTACGCCCGCTGCCTGCGCGGCAACAACGTTCATGATCACGCTCGAGGGATAAACCGCTTTGCCGCCGGGAACGTACACTCCGGCGCGCTCGACCGGCACATGCCGCATGGTCACCGAACCCCCGGTATGGAACTGTGTTGTGGCTCCCGCAGGGAGCGAATCTTCTGAGGCCAAGCGAACCCGACGGATAGATTCCTGGATGGCCGCCTTCAAGGTTTTGTCCAGTCCCGAAGCGGCCTGAGAAAGTTCGCGGCCGGTGGTGCGGGGATCAAGGTTGTCGACACCGTCAAACGTTGCCGCCTGCTCAACGAGAGCGGAAAGCCCACCCTGACGGACCGCATGCAACAGTTCGTCGACGACCTCGTGAACATCGGCACTCCCCAGCGAAACTCGGGGAACGAAGCTGGTCACACTTCCCGGGGTGATGTTGAGGCCTCGAAGGTCGGTCAGTCGAATCATGTCCCTTCCATCGTAGCCGGGCCTTACGAGAGGGCTGAGAGCAAGCCGTTAGGGTAGAGCGCGTGAACACTACTGAGCCCCTCTCTCCTTCCCAAATTTTCCTCGAGGCTTTTCGCCGGCACAGTGCTGGGCTGTGTGTGGTGACGGCCCTAAAAGCAGACGGCTCTCCCACCGGCTTCACAGCAACCTCTGTGACGTCACTTTCGGCTTCTCCTCCCCTGGCGAGCTTCAACATGTCTCAAACAGCAAGCTCCTGGAGCGCGCTGAAGAAAGACGCACGGGTCGCTATACATTTTCTGGGGACCGATTCGCTCGAGCTGGCACGAATTATGGCCGGAGAGGCCAGCGAACGATTCGCCGGCGACCACTGGAGCCCAGGGCCTCACGGGTTACCCATCCTCACGGGAGTCAGCGCCTGGGTAGAAGCGCAGGTTGTTGAGCGCGTGGAAGTTGAGTTTGCCGGGATGATTGCTGTGCGTATCACCGGAGGAGCGCTAGGGCCCACGCAAAGCCCCCTTGCTTACCACCAGAAGGGCTACAGCACCGCCACGGCGCTTTAGGCGCTGAGACAGTGTGCACCCAGCACACTTTTCACTTCCCCCATCAAGTCGAGAGACACTTCGACCTTTCGTGGAAGCTCGAAAACGCGCTCAAATCCAGATTTAACCAGCCTCAGGTGAACGAGCGACCCTCCCGGGTGGCGTGAAAGCGCGGCATCTAGCTCGGTAAGAATCTCCGGGGTGGCAAAGTGCTCGGCCACGGTGAGACGCAAAGGCTCATCATCATCGGCTGCGCTCACCGAGAGGGGTGTCAACTCGACGGCGTGCAGTCCAAGACCATCATCGCGGTTAGACACACGCCCGCGGAGCGCCACAATGGTGTCCTCCACAAGGTCCGCCTGGTAGTTCTTGTAGGTCTTTCCGAGGAACATCACGGAAAGCTCGCCACCAAAATCCTCGATGGTGACCTGAGCGTAAGGATTTCCGCTGGAGCGAGCGACCCGGTGAGTAACACCCGTAATGAGCCCAGCAATGGTCACGATTTCACCGTCTTCACGGTCTTGCAGCAGGAGGTCGGCAATCGACACCTCGGCCTCTTTGCCGATGGCACGCTCCAACCCTGCCAGCGGATGGTCCGAGACGTAGAGCCCCAGCATTTCTCGCTCGAGCGAAAGCAGCTCTTTTCGTGGCCACTCGGGCCGATCGGGAACCACCGACGTGGGCGAGGTCTCGCCCTCATCGAACAAGCTGTCAAAGTCAAAGCCCACGTGCCCGTGCTCTTCAGCACGTTTGTCTTTAGATGCGGCCTCCACGGTGTTTTCGTGGATATCAAAGAGCGCTCGCCTGGTGTGACCCAACTGGTCGAAGGCCCCACCCTTGATGAGTGATTCCACACACCTCTTGTTCAATACGCTCGAGGGCACCTTTTTCACAAAGTCGTGGAACGAGACAAACGCGCCTTTTTGCTCTCTGGACGACCGGATTAAGTCGACCACCCCGACGCCAACATTCCTGATCGCAGCAAGGCCAAAGCGGATGTCCTCTCCCACGGCGCTGAACGTGGCGATGGATTCGTTGACGTCGGGCGGTAACACCTGGATGCCCATCCGACGACACTCGTTGAGATAGACCGCAGACTTGTCTTTTTGATCGCTCACGCTGGTCAGCAGTGCCGCCATGTATTCCGCCGGGAAATGGGCTTTCAGGTACGCCGTCCAATAGGAAATCATCCCGTAGGCAGCCGAGTGCGCTTTGTTGAAGGCATAATCCGAGAAGGGCACCAACACCTCCCACAGCGCGCTGACCGAGGCGTCGGAGAACCCATTGTTCCGCATACCCTCGCGGAACGCTTCGAACTGAATGTCCAGCTCTGCCTTTTTCTTTTTACCCATTGCGCGGCGCAGCAGATCCGCTTGCGCAAGCGTGTAGCCGGCAAGCTTCTGGGCAATCTCCATCACTTGTTCCTGATAGACGATGAGCCCGTAGGTTCCCCCGAGAATTTCTTCGAGAGCTTCTGCCAGTTCGGGGTGGAGCGGGGTGATGTCCTGCTGACCGTTTTTTCTCAACGCGTAGTTCGTGTGAGAATCAGCCCCCATCGGTCCTGGTCGATACAGAGCCAGCACTGCGGAAACGTCTTCGAAGGAATCGGGTTTCAGCAGTCGCAGAAGGCTCCGCATCGGGCCACCATCGAGTTGGAACACCCCCAAGGTGTCGCCACGACTCATCAGTTCATAGGCAGCGCTGTCATCGAGGGTGAGGTCTTCCAGAACGGGCCGGTGCCCGCGGTTGAGCTCAATGTTGTCCAGCGCATCGTCCATGATGGTCAAGTTCCGGAGGGACAAAAAGTCCATCTTCACAAGGCCGAGCGCCTCGGAGCTCGGGAAATCGAACTGGGTCACAATCTGGCCGTCTTGGTCGCGCTTCATGATCGGGATGGTGTCCATCAGGGGTGCTGAGGACATGATCACGCCGGCAGCGTGAACACCCCACTGGCGCTTGAGGTTCTCCAACCCCTGGGCGCGCTCAAAGACGGTGAGAGCCTCGGAATCGCTTTCCAGAAGCGCCCGAAAATCCCCCGCCTCTTTGTATCGCTCGTGCGATGAATCCACAATGCCTTGCAAGGACATTTCCTTGCCCATCACCCCCGCAGGCATAAGTTTCGTAAGCTTCTCCCCCATTCCGAACGGGTGTCCCAGGACTCGAGCCGCATCCTTGAGCGCCTGCTTGGCTTTGATGGTGCCAAAGGTGACGATTTGGGCGACACGATCGTCGCCATACTTCTGCGTCACATAGCGAATCACTTCATTGCGACGACGCTCGTCAAAGTCCACGTCGAAGTCGGGCATGGACACGCGATCAGGGTTCAAAAAGCGCTCGAAGATGAGGCCGTGCTCCAGCGGGTCCAACTCCGTGATTCTCATGGCAAAAGCTGCCATGGAGCCGGCTCCCGAACCGCGTCCGGGACCCACGCGAATACCCTGCGATTTTGCCCAGTTGATGAAGTCCGCCACCACCAGAAAGTAACTAGCAAAGCCCATCTGAGAGATGACACCTATCTCGTATTCGGCCTGCTCCCGCACTTTGTCCGGAACGCCCCCGGGGTATCGGGCTGTGAGCCCCCGGCGAACCTCGGACTCAAAGAAACTGACCTCGGTTTCCCCCTCCGGCACCGGGAAAATCGGCATGTAGTTTGCTGACTCATCAAAGGTCACATTCGCGCGCTGGGCGATAAGCAGCGTGTTGTCGGCCGCCTCGGGGAAATCAGCGAATAGGGCCCTCATCTGGGCGGGGGTCTTGACATAAAACTCGTTGGAATCGAACTTGAATCGCTTGGGGTCATCCAACGTGGACCCTGACTGAACGCACAGCAACGCCGCGTGTGCCTCGGCATCTGCAGCGGTCGTGTAGTGGAGGTCGTTGGTGGCCAGCAGCGGAATACCGAGGTCCTGTGAGAGCTTCATCAGGTCCGGCAGGACCCGTTTCTCGATTCCCAGCCCGTGATCCATGATCTCGACGAAATAGTTATCGGCACCGAAAATGTCGCGGAATTCGGCGGCCGCCTGGCGCGCTTTGTCGTACTGACCGAGGCGCAAATAGGTCTGCACCTCGCTACTGGGGCATCCGGTGGTGGCAATCACTCCCTGGCTGTAGGTCTGGAGTAACTCGCGATCCATGCGGGGCTTGAAGTAGTACCCCTCCAGTGATGCTTTGGAGGACATCCGGAAAAGATTGTGCATCCCCTCGGTGGTTTCGGCCAGCAACGTCACGTGCGTGTAGGCACCAGCCCCGGAGACATCATCTTCACCGCCGTTGCCCCACTGAACCCTTGTCTTGTCGCTGCGATGCGTTCCGGGGGTGAGGTACGCCTCGACACCGATGACGGGGTTCACCCCTGCGGCTGTAGCGTGCTTCCAAAACTCGTACGCGCCGAACATCACGCCGTGGTCGGTCATGGCAACCGCGGGCATTTCTTGCCGCGCCACTTCGTCCACCAGATTCGAGATTCTGGCAGCGCCATCCAGCATGGAGTACTCCGTGTGCACGTGCAGGTGCGCAAAAGAGTCGCTAGACGAGCTCACCGATACCTTCTTTCGCACGCGGGATTACTAGAGTAAACCGCCCCCCAGCGCGTTGTGTCTGACACTCCGCTAGCCAGCGCGAAGTCGCTCAAGCCCCACCTGAAGGTCCTCAGGAATAGGACAGGAGACCTTCACCAACTCACCCGTCACGGGATGAGTGAATTCAAGTTCACTGGCATGAAGCCATTGCCGGGAAGCACCCAGGCGTTCCGCAATCGTGGGATCGGCGCCGTACACGGTGTCGCCAACAATCGGATGTTTTTGCGCAGACATGTGCACTCGGATTTGATGTGTGCGGCCTGTTTCGAGCGTGACTTTGAGCAGGGAGGCAGCGCTGAAAGCTTCGAGTGTCTCGTAATGAGTGATGGAATCTCGCCCGCCGGCAACCACCGCAAAACGCCACGACGAGCTGGGGTGGCGCCCAATGGGTGCATCAATCGTGCCCAGAGAAGGGTCGGGATGGCCTTGGACAAGAGCCAGATAGGTCTTATGCACCTCGCGAGCTTTGAATGCCCGCTTGAGCTTGCTGTAGGCGATCTCTGATTTAGCAACCGCCATTGCTCCTGAGGTTCCCACGTCCAGGCGATGCACGATGCCCTGACGTTCGGGTGGGCCAGAAGTCGATATCCGATAGCCTGCCCCGGCGAGGGCACCCAACACGGAGGGGCCGTCCCAACTGGGTGCGGGGTGCGCCGCGAGGCCCGGCGGCTTATCGACAATCACCACGTCGTCATCGTCGTAAAGAATCGCCATCGAGTCCACAACGATGGGCTCGATGGTGGGAGCGCGTTTGGGCTCAAACGTCACATCGAGCATGGCGCCGGAGGAGGCGCGGTCACTCTTGGCGCCGGGCTTGCCGTCAACGATCGCGCCGCCCTGTTCGATGACGGCTTGGGCAAACGCTCGAGAGAAACCAAAAAGGCGGGAGAGAACAACATCGAGTCTTTCCCCCGATAACCCCTCGGGGACCGCGATGGTCCGTGTCTCGGGCACGAAGAGGGGGCGAATTACAGCGAGTTCGGCGAGCCGCCGGCGGACCCAGCTTCAGTCACCGTGGGCGCGGTTGTTGGCGCTGCCGCCGGGTTTGAGGCAACTTCTAACGTGGCATCGAGAGCACTGACTTGCTCGGTGATGAAGTTTTTCAGACTCTGGCGATATTCGCGCTCAAACGCTCGAAGCTCTTCGACGTTCGCGCTCATGGTGGCGCGTTCCTCTTCGAATTTCGCGACCGTCACCTGGTGCTCAGCCTCGGCCTCCGCGACGATGCGAGCTGCCTGGGCGTGCCCCTCAGCAATAAGCTCGTCGCGCTTTTGGATACCTTCGCGCACATGCTCTTCGTGGAGACGTCGCGCAAGCTGAAGCAGGTTGTTGGCGTTTTCCGTGTCGACCGCTTCGCCAGCCGCAGCAGCCGGTGGTGCCGCAACGCTGGGGGCTGGGCCACCTCGTTGCAATTCCGAAATGCGACCATCGGTCGCCGCAAGTTTCTGGCTCAGCTCCTCGTTCTCCGCTACGACGCGTCGCATCTCGGCGACAACCTCGTCAAGAAAGTCATCAACCTCGTCTTGGTCGTAACCTTCGCGGAATTTTGTGGACTGAAAACGCTTGTTGACGATGTCTTCAGGTGTGAGAGCCATGAATCTTTACCTTTGTGTTAGCGGGACTTACCGTTCAAAAGGGCCGAACGACCTTCCCCAGGGTACCCCTTTTAGGGCGAAGGGGAAGAGCTAGCGCAGACTTCCTACAAACGACCAGGCGATGAAGGTTCCAAACATCAACACACTCCAGCCGAGGTCTATTCCCGCGCCGCCAAATCGGATCGTCGGGATAACCTTCCGGACCGCCCGCAAAGGTCGGTCCGTCACAGAGTAGGCAGCTTCGGCAACCAGGAGAACGGGACCCTTGGGGCGGAAACCCCGCTGGAGGACCTGAACCCAGTCGAAGATAAAACGAACCCACAACGCCAGTAAAAACAGCCCGAGCGCAAAATAGAGAATCACAGCGATAAATGACATAGCGCTCCCAGTATCGCTCTTGTGGCTGAGGAAAGGCTTGTGTTAGTCCAGTAGTGCGGCGTCGAGCTCAGACTCGACGCCGTCTCCGTCGCCACTCACGAGCACGTGGGAGGGGGACAAGAGAAACACCTTGGGGGTGACACGCTCAATGTGGCCGTGAAGCCCCTGCGTGAGCCCGCTGGAAAAGTCCACCAAACGACGTGCTTCTGATTCGCTCATCTGCGTGAGGTTGATGATGACGGGCACGCCCTCGCGGAAAGATTCGGCAATGGCTTTGGCGTCGTCATACTTCTGCGGGTGGACCGTCAGGATTTCATTCACGTCACTCACCCCTTGTTTTGATCCTCGACGCAGAGGAGTCACTGTTGCTCGCTGGGCTGGAGGGGCGGAAGCAACAGCTGTTGCCGAGCGGGGCTGCTGGCCCTGCTCTTCGAGCGATTCTTCAGCAAGCCCCAGAAATTCCAGAGTCTTGCGTAACGGATTCGACATGTTTGCCCCTTCGGCGTTCGTAGTGCTTTAAGGGTAGGTCGGATCGGGTCGTTTCCCGGTAATTGCGCTCCCTATCCGCAGGTGTGTCGCCCCGCGCGAAATGGCCTCCACGAAGTCCCCCGACATGCCCAGAGACAAGTCGGTGGCCCCGGGCGCAAGGCGTAAGACCTCTTCGCGGTAATTCAGAACTCGATCAAACGCCATCCTCGGGTCTTCCCCCACGGGGGCAACCGCCATGACCCCTCGCAGCGAAAGATGGGGTGTGTTCAGAACACCCTCCGCCAGGCTCGCCAGCTCCGAGGGCTCGACTCCCCCTCTCCCCGGTACATCCGTGAGGTTGATTTCCAGGAATACGTCCAGGGCTTGTTCCGATTGCGCCAGCGCCTTGGTCAGTGAGGGGCGATCGAGCGAATGAATGACCGAGCAGTACTGGGCTACCGCCTTGGCTTTATTGGACTGCAGCTGACCAACAAAGTGCCAGGTGAGGGGCACATCGTGAAGCTCAGCGTGCTTTGCCTGCGCCTCTTGGTGGCGATTCTCCCCCACGTGCTCCACCCCGGCGCCCGCAAGTTCACGGACCAAGGAAGCGGGATGAAACTTTGTCACCACAATCGTCGTGATATCGGCCGGATTCCTCCCCGCAGACTCGGCGGCTTCTGCGATGCGAGCCTGAACCTCGGCAAAGCGTCCCGCGGGAGTGTCCGCCACCGCGACTACCGGAGGAATTCGGGAACGTCGAGCTCGTCATCCTCAGGCGCGTCGGGAACCGGCAGCGAGGGAGCTTCACTCCCCACAGGAGTTTCCTCACCGGGCAGGAGCCACGATTCCTCGGCCACCGGCCCCGCGGGCTCGACCGGCTGCTCCTGAGGCACGACTGCGGGGGCGGGACGTTGTTGACTTTCATCAAAACCTGCCGCGATGACGGTCACTCTCACTTCGTCACCCAAAGAGTCATCGATCACGGCGCCAAAGATGACGTTGGCGTCGGGATGGACGGATTCCTCCACGAGTTTGGCCGCGTCATTGATCTCATAAAGCCCCAGGTTGGAGCCACCCTGAATGGACAACAAGACGCCCTGCGCTCCCTCAATGCTGGATTCGAGCAAGGGCGAGGCTACGGCCAGTTCTGCCGCTTTGATCGCGCGATCCGCCCCGCGGCTGGAACCAATTCCCATCAGGGCCGTCCCCGCATCCTGCATCACTGACTTCACGTCGGCGAAGTCCAAGTTGATCAACCCCGGCGTAGTGATCAAGTCGGTGATGCCTTGAACTCCGGCCAGGAGGACCCGGTCGGCGGTGTCAAAGGCCTCCAGCATGCTGATGCTGCGATCCGATACCTCCAGCAAACGATCGTTAGGCACCACAATCAGGGTGTCGACTTCATCCTTCAGCGCTTGGACTCCCACGTCCGCTTGGGACATTCTGCGCTTGCCCTCAAAAGAGAACGGCTTTGTTACGACGCCGACGGTCAGCGCACCAATGGACTTGGCAATCCTGGCCACCACCGGAGCCCCCCCGGTACCTGTGCCTCCACCCTCACCCGCGGTGACAAAGACCATGTCAGCACCGGCGATGGCTTGTTCAATTTCTTCTTCGTGATCTTCCGCGGCCCGACGACCCACCTCGGGGTCAGCACCTGCGCCGAGACCACGGGTCAGGTCGCGGCCCACGTCGAGTTTCACATCGGCGTCGCTGAGCAGGAGTGCTTGTGCATCAGTGTTAATGGCAATGAATTCGACGCCCTGCAAGCCTCGCTCAATCATGCGGTTTACGGCGTTGACGCCGCCACCACCAACCCCCACCACTTTGATGACAGCGAGGTAGTTAGTTTGACCGGTCACCGGTGCTCCTTTTCACAAACCTTCAACCTATGGTTGAAGATAAGAGTTTTCATCACGTTTATCGGCGATGAAGATACGGGGTTGGGCCCGTTGGTCAGAGCAATGCGCGGGCGTGTCGTGGAACCCGGTTCAACCACTGATTGCTCACCCTTTAGCCCGGATGACCACGCTTTCCGGGGTTGTCACGTCGATAACCTGAGCAGCGTCACTACTCGTGGCGCGAAGCGCAGCGGCAAGAACCCGCGCTTTCTCCGAGGCCCGATCGGAACTGCCCCACACCACTTCGTGGGCAGCCCCGCGAATAGTGAAGCGGACGTCATCTCTGGTGGTTGCGGTAATGCCCTCGACCTGAGCCAGAAGCTGCTCCGGCAGCGCCAACAATACGAGGGACACCGCCATGAAACTGGGGGAATCTTGGTCTGCTGCTACTAAAACCAGAGGCAGATTTACGGGCCGCGTGGGCTCCTCCCACAGGTCGACCGCCGCGGCGTCCACCACGGTATAAGCATCGCCTGCCACGACGACTCCGATGGGCTTTCGCTCTTGGATGGTGACCACCAGGGTTCCTGGCGGCTCAATCCGGGTGTCAAAGGCCTGGATCAGTGTGATCTCCGCGAGCGCCTTGCCCACGACGTCGGGGCTTACGCGCGCGAGAGGTTCACCGTATAGAGGGTCGAGAGCCCCGGCGATATCGCTACTCTCTAAACGCTCGGCACCCTCCACAACAACTCGTTTTAGCGAAAGAACCGGAGATAGGGTCAGCACGACTACCGTCATAGCCAATACGCCCACGCTCGCGAGCGATATTCCCCACCGGCGGCGGCGCAGACGCGTGGCGGCTGTGAGCCGGCGTCGCTCGTCCCGCTCCGCTTTGACCCGTGCTTGCGTCGCTTGCTTGAGCGCAGTCTGCGCGCGGGCCACCGGTTTTTTGGCCCGCGCAGGAGCACCGGAGGAAAACCCTTCGGGCCTATCCATCGTTAGCGCCATCCCACGTGCGCTTCGCCTCCAACAGTTGGGGCACAATTTGGTACAAATCCCCGGTCGACATGGTGAGGACCAAATCCCCTGGTTGAGCCCGTTCCACTGCCAGAGCGCAAGCCTTAGCCCAGTCGGGCTCAAAGTCGTAGGAGGTGCCCGCAGGCAGCTGGTCGAGGATCAGCGCTGTCGTCACGCCCTCGATGGGGTCTTCTCGCGAGCCAAAAATGTCGAGGAAAATCGTGTGGTCACTTCCCCGCGCGAACGCCTCTGCCAATTCGGCAGCCATGTATTTCGTCCGGGAGAACAGATGCGGCTGAAAAAGAGTAATGACCTGCCCCTCACCAGCAACCGCCCGCGCCGTCTCCAAAGCTGCCGCTACTTCGGTCGGATGGTGGGCGTGGTCGTCATAAAAACTCACGCCCGAGAGTGTCCCGTGATACTGGAAACGCCGATCAGCCCCCTCGAAACCGGAGGCCGCTTCGCCAGCGTCGGTGAGGGAAAACCCCAGTTGCATGAGCAGGGCAATGACTCCGGTGGCATTAAGGGCAGGCAGTCGGCCCGGAACGCCGAGTGTCACGCGAGTCGATTCACCTCCGGAGGACACCACGAACGACGCTCGGGGGCCTGGTGAAAGATCGGTCATCACCACATCAGCGTCAGGCGCGGTGCCGTAGGTCACGACGGGAGCTGCACCCCCAAGCCTGCCCATCAACTCCCTGGTGCCGCCATCGTCTGCGCACAGCACGATACTTTTCTGGGCGGTACGGGCAAATTCTTCGAATGCCTCGTAAATCGCGTCGAGGGATCCATAAAAGTCGAGATGGTCGGGTGCGATGTTAGTAATCAGAAGGTGCGCCGGGTGATAACCGACGAAAGATCGATCCGATTCGTCGGCTTCGATCACAAAAAGCTCATCGGTGCCGCTCCGGGAGGAGACACCCCATTGGCTGACCACACCTCCGTTGACGCAACCAGCGTCAACGCCGGCTCTTTCCAACGCGGTGGCCAGCATTGCCGTGGTGGTGGTTTTGCCGTGGGAACCAGCAACTGCCAGCGGCGACAGGCCTCGAAGGAGCCATCGGAGGGCTTCCGACCGATGAATCACCGTGAGTCCGCGCCGCAGTGCCTCCACGTATTCCGGGTTTTCCTCGCGCACCGCACTCGAGAAAACAACCGTGTCGCAGTCACCAACATGGGAAGCCTCGTGGCCGAGGAAAACCTCCACCCCCGCACCGCGAAGTGAATCGGTGACCTCTGAGAAGCTTCGATCCGACCCTGTCACGGTGTGTCCACGCTCGGCAAACACCCGGGCGATCCCACTCATGCCGGATCCACCGATACCAATGAAGTGGATACCTCCGATGCTTTCGGGCAATTCTCGGCCTAATTCGGGTTTCATCTTTGCCCTTTCCGAAGGGCGCCCATCACTGTGAGAGCCATCTGTGAGGCGGCATCCCGGCGGCCAAGCCCCGCGGCCTGCGACTTCATCCGCTTGAGCGCCGCATCATCCTGGAGCAGAGGCCATACGGTAACCGCAACAGTTTCTGGAGTGAAGTCCACGTCGCGGACGAGCACAGCAGCACCGGCGCGAAAACTGTCGGCTGCGTTTTTTTCTTGCTCGCCATTTCCGACCGGATAGGGGACGAAAATGGCCGGAATGCCGAGCAACTGAATTTCTGACACCGTCGCGGAACCGGCGCGCGAAATGACCGCTGTTGCGGCTGCAAACGCGAGGTCCATTCGGTCACAGTAGGGCAGGCCGACATAACCCTCCGGCCTGCTCTCGGGCACGGGGTTTTTTGCGCCCACAATGTGAAGAACCTGCCACCCTGCACGAATCACAGTCGGCACCAGAGCAGCGATTGTGGCGTTAATGTGCTGCGCACCCTGCGATCCCCCCGTGACCACCAAAGTCTTTTTCCGGGGGCTCAACCCGAAATGGCTGCGGGCCGCACCCGCGGTGAGCTTTTCCGTGGGGTGCGTTATCACCCGCGCCATCGGCATCCCGATCACTCGTGCCCGGGGCAAGCGGGGTGTCGGAAATGCGGTCAATACGTGCGGTGTGAAACGCGCCCCTAACCGGTTAGCAAATCCCGCGACCGCGTTGGCTTCGTGAATAACGAGGGGAATCCTTCGTAGCCACGCCGCCACGTACACCGGAGCACTCGCGTAGCCACCAAAGCCGGCCACAACATCCGCTCGATGCCGGCCCAAGATCTTCCACGATGTGAACACTGCCCCAACAAAGCGTGGCCCAAACGCTAAAGCACGAAGGGAAAACCTGCGCGGAAGGGGAAGGCGAGCAATGGTGTGGAGCGACAGCCCGGCGGCGGGAACAAGGGTCGACTCCAGGCCTTCTGCGGTGCCAATCACCGCCAGGTCAGACGCTGCAAGACGGTGCTGATCCCGGAGCTCCTGCGCGAGGGCGAGGAGCGGATTCACGTGGCCGGCGGTACCCCCGCCGGCAAGAACAACTCTCGTCATGATTTCTTTCGACGCGCCCGAGCGAGATAGTCCCCGACAGACTCAGCATCCTGCCGGTTGAGCGCCATGACGATTCCCATAGCTCCGAGCGACGCCAACAACGCTGAGCCTCCGACGGACAGGAAGGGAAGCGGGATTCCCAGCACGGGGAGTAGCTCCAACACCACGGCGATGTTGATGAGAGCCTGACCAATCAACCAAATCATCACCCCACCCGTGACCAGGCGTGCGAACGGATCGGCATTCTTGCGCACGAGGTGCGCCATCGTGATCGCTAAGACAATGAAGGCCACGATGACGAGTGTGGTGCCGAGCAAGCCGAGCTCCTCTCCCACAATCGCGAAGATGAAGTCTGTTTCTGCCTCGGGCAACCACGACCATTTTGCCCGTGAGTTTCCCAACCCAACGCCAAAGATTCCGCCGGATCCCAGAGCAAAAGTGGAGTGCACCGTTTGCCAGCAGGTCGTGAGGTACTCCTCCTCGGTGCAGCCGGAGAACCAGGTAGTGATGCGTCGAACTCGCGAGGGGGCAAAAAGCGCTGCTGCCGAAGCCAGCGCGGCAACCACGGCGAGGATAACCCCCAAATGTTGCCAGCGAATGCCGGCCAAAAACACGATTCCGATCACCACGAGAGCCATTACACCGGCGGTACCGAGGTCTCCACCGGCCATCACCGCCCCGATAGCAATCACCACACCGATACCCAGTGGCCGGCCGAGGGTTTGCCATTCACCGATGCGGTCAAGACGGTCAGCAAGGATGGCCGCCATCCACACAATCAGTGCGACTTTGAGTATCTCGGAGGGCTGTCCTTGGAACCCGGCAATACTGACCCAGTTTCGGTTTCCCCCTGAGGTGACACCAAGAGTAGTGAAAACCAGTGCCTGCAGGACCAAAGCCCCCAGAAAGAAGCTCGGAGCGAAGCGCCGGATGGTAATCGGAGGAACGCGCGAAAGCAGCAGCATGAGGGGTATCCCGAAAAGAACCCAGGAAGCTTGGCGAAAGAACACGGCGAAAAAGTTCCCATCGTTGCCGAGGGCAGAATCCACAAACGACGACGAAAGCACCATGACAAGGCCGAAGATGACCAGAAACAGCACGGTCGCAACCATCACCACGTAGGGGGGTGAGTCCTTGGAAAAAAGCCTCTTGACTCGCACCACGGATGCTGACTCACCAGATCGCGACGTGGGTCGAGGAGGAGCACCGGTAGACAACCGCCCCACCCCCTCTGCTTCACTGAGTGCGCGAAAAGCGCGCACAAAAGGTCCCTCCAGTGTCCTCTGCAGAAAGGGAGAACCCGGCTATGCCACGCCGAGCCCGTCGCGCCTACGGGAGGGTAAGTACCCCGGCGATGACGGCGGGGGAAACATCAAAAGCGCGGGCCACCGCCACGGCTCCGACCACGACGGGAAGATCTTCTGGAATGGTCCAGCCTGCCTCGGCAAGCTCGTCGAGCGTGGACACTTCCAGAGCATGGTTAGCCCGATCCTCCAAAAAGGCCCGGTCGACGATGATTCCCTCGACGAGACCCAGGTCACTCTTTTCTGGCGAATCGAAACCCACCCCGATGGCTCGAGCACCCTCGATAACGTCGGCATCTTCCACGAGGCCCATCGTGTTACCCGCACCCTTTCGATACACGCAGGCTACGGAAACCCCGTCATAGAGAGCTCCGTGGTTCACGGGGTACGCCTCGTCAACACACACCGCAACAGCGGGTGAGCGAGGCCCCTCGCCTCGCGCCAGTCGCTCCACCTGATTCTCCGTCGCCACCACCAGTAGAGCCCCGTAATCGTGGGGGTCCCGGAGGGCATCCAGAAGCGGAGACGAGTGGTGGCCGACGACAAATGCCGGAATCTGCGCAGCGGTGAGTAATCGGCTCGCGAGCTCAGCAACGCGCCTTCCGTGCACGGCACCAGAAACTAACACCCACGGTGACACGTGTTCGTGCTTATCGCGAACCCGCCAGGCGAAGTCAATATCGGACCATATGGCTATCCCCGCCTCTCGGGCAGCCGCCACCACGGGGTGATCAACGGGGATACCCGGCGAGACCACAAGAATGTGCGGTGCGAACTCCAGGAGTTTTTTCTCCAGTGCCCCCGGATCGGGGGAAATCACGGGTTCCACCGCTAACACCTCAAGAATGGGGAGGATTAGTTCACTGATCTCCGCGGCGAGAGCCAGGGGGCTGGAGCCAAGCTCCACGAGGGTGTCAATCACCGCAAAGCCGGTGTCGCCCACCCCCAAAACTCCAAAACGGTAGTCACTCCACGGGCTGGACCAACCCGAAAGGTCAGGAAACTCAGAACTCAACGACTCAGCCACTCCAGATAGAACAGCCCCGCTCCCACAGCAGCGAACAGTCCCGCGACGAGCCAGAAACGCACCACAATCGTCACTTCCGCCCAGCCCTTGATTTCATAGTGATGGTGGAGGGGGGACGAGTAGAAAATCCGCTTTCCTTTGGTTGCTTTGAAATACAAGCGCTGCACAATCACCGAACCTGTGAGGATGACGAATAGACCCCCGACCAGCGGCAGTAGGCCCTCTGTCCGGGAGAAAAGGGCAAGCCCGGCTACTCCCCCGCCAAGACCCAGCGAACCGGTGTCTCCCATGAAAATTTTGGCCGGAGAGGTGTTCCACCACAGGAACCCGATCAGGCTGGCGCTGGCCATGGCTGCCACGGCCGTGAGCTCCAGAGAGTCCCGGACTTCGTAACACTTGTAGAAGTTCTCCTGATCCGGGATGACTCGAAAACAGGACTGGTTGAACTGCCAGAAAGTGATCATGACGTAGGCGACAAAGACCAAGATGGTCGATCCGCTGGCTAACCCGTCAAGGCCGTCCGTGAGGTTCACGGCATTGGACGTCCCGACAATGATCAATGTCGCCCAAATCGCAAACCCGATCAGCACCGCCGTCTGCCCCCATTGCGCGAACGACACGATGTCTGCACCGCGTACCAGTGAAATTCCGGGTGAAGCAGGGGTTTGACCGTCGCTATCGGGGAAGGAGACCGCCAGCACGGCGAAGGTTACGGCGACAAGGATTTGACCGATCACTTTTGCTCGCGGGCTGAGCCCTAGGGACTGCTGTTGGCGAATCTTGGAGTAGTCGTCAAGGAAACCAACAAAGCCCAATCCCACCATCAACCCCAACACCAGAACAGCGGAATAACTGGGGGGCACGCCTTCAATCAGGTGGGAAGTGAAGTAGCCGAACAGGATCGCCAGCAGGATGACAATTCCGCCCATCGTTGGTGTCCCACGCTTCACGAAATGCGTTTTTGGGCCATCTTGACGGATGAACTGCCCCCACCCGATTTTGGCAAAAAGCCGAATGAACAACGGGGTCAAAAAGAGCGAAAAGGCGAGTGACAGAGCACTACCCAGTAGGAGAATCCTCACCCGCGGAACTCCCTCAACATCGATGTCACGGCTGTCATATTTTCGCCGACACCGCCCAGAACCACGAACACGTCTCCCGGTCGAATGTCCTTTGACACAACAGCGTAAACCTGCTCGGGGGTGTCCACGTGTTGTGACTCTCCATCCCAGGAGCCCTCGCGACCCACGGAGGCCCAAATGGGCCGTGCTGCGGGGCCGACAGCAACGCACAACGCAATATTCATGCGAACAATGAACGCCCCAAAAGCCTCCAGATCGTCGTAATCCGAGTCGCCGCCCAGGCTGACTGCTCCGGTCACTACGATGTGGCGCTGATCGAGGCTCAATCGGCCTCGCACGTCTTTCAGAACATCAACCGCATCTCGCGCGGAGACCACCGCGCTACCGTCAACGACCGTGGCGCCACCCGCCAGCTCATACACCGGTAAGGACAAGCCTTCCCATTGGGTCATGGTGTTCCCTTCTCCGGTATCCATCCCGCTTCTGCCAGCGCGACTCGTGCTTCTCGTCTCGCTGAGTACGGAATTTTCTCTCCACCGACATCCCGATATGTCTGGGAGCCAGGCCCCGACCACACCACGCTATCTCCCACGGTCACCAGCGACAGCGCCAAGCGTATGGCGGAGTTGGGATCCGGAACCTCATGCACGGTGGCGCCGGGTATCGATCGCGCTCCTTCCAGAAGGCCCGCACGAATGATCGCGGGATCCTCCCGTCGGGAATCATCGTCGGTGACAATGACAACGTCAGCGAGTTCCGCCGCCGCGGCGCCCATCAATGGCCGTTTGGTGGCGTCCCGGTTGCCCGACGTTCCACACACCATGACCACGGTGCCGGGCGTGAGGTCTCTCACTGCCGCAAGAGTCTGTCGGTAAGCATCCTCACTGCGGCCGGCATCAAGAAACACCGCCGGCCCGTCCCCGCCAGAAACTCGCTCGAGCCGCCCGGGTATCGCCACCGGAATCCCGTTGGTGCCAGGACCAATCGCTGCGATGAGCTCAGAGAGTGCGACACCCCCCTGGACCATCATCACGACGGCCAAGGCGGCGTTCGCCACCATGTGCGCGCCCACGATCGGCGCCTGGGTTTCCAAGAGCTCACCCGCGGGAGAGGTAATCCGGAATTGGGTGACCGTTGGGCTCGAAGCTTCCACCGAGTAGGTCCACTCTCCTTGAGCTGAGGCCTCCGAAGAAACTGTTGCGAGGGGAATCTGAACCCGTGCGGCGAGAGTTTGCCCCCACTCCCCATCCACGCACACCACTGCAGTGCGAGCCGCTTCCGGCTCAAAAAGAGCGGCTTTGGCGTCGAGGTAGCGTTCCATGCCGCCAAAGTCTTCAAAGTGGTCGTGGCTGAGGTTGGTAAACCCCGCAACCGCGCTCATCACTCCACCGAGTCGGTTCTTTGACAGCGCCTGCGCGCTCACCTCGATTGCCACTCCGCCGACGCCCTGTTCGGCTGCAAGAGCGAGCATGGCGTGCACATCGGGAGCCTCGGGGGTAGTCAGGGTGGAGTCATACGCCACCCCATCGACTCGACGTTCGGCTGTCGTCGACAAAGCTGTTTTCCAACCGAGCGCTCGCATGATGGCCTCGAGTAGATAAGCGCTCGAGGTCTTCCCGTTGGTGCCCGTCACGGAGAAGACCGGCGGGTGTGTTCCCTGAGTACCGTACACAAACCCGGAAAGGCTTCCCAAGATGGCCCGAGGGTTCTCGACAATCAAGACCGGCAGGTCGGCGCCCATGAGCGCAGAGGCGCCGAGTTGATCGGTAAGAATGGCGGAGGCGCCTGCGCTGAGTGCTGGTTCCCACAGCTCCACACCATGGCGGTGCGCACCCTGCAGTGCAACAAAAATATCCCCCGGCATAATCGCACCACTGTGAAGGGCCACTCCCCGGACGGCCACGTCGGAGCCGGATCTCTCCGCATTCAAGTGTTCCGCGACCTCGGAAAGCAACCGGTCGGGGTGGTGCCGAGGTCGAAGAACCTGGTTAGTCACTCGGGCACCCTTTCCTGCTGGTGATGCGCAGCTACCAGGTTACCGGGGGGAGCACCGCCGGCACGCTCGAGGGTGCAACACGGTAGTGCTTGAGCACATGAGACATCACATCGTGGAACGCCGGTGCGGCCGCCGAGGAGACCCGAGAGGTTTGTGGTTTCGTAAAGCTCACCAGGACGACATATTCCGGGTCCTCGGCTGGCGCCATGCCAGCGAGCGAGATAACCCGCTCATCGCCATAACCGGTGGCGTCAGCGATTTCTGCCGTGCCGGTTTTGGCGGCAACCCGGTAGCCGGGGATGCTGAGCGTGTTGCGCAACGGGCCCTGCGAGACGATTGTTTCGAGGCTGCGCACCACCTGCTGGGCGGCACTGGGCGACACCACGGTGACCGGTTCGGCGCTCGGTGCAGAGACCCACTGACCGTCGATACTCCGGCACCCATCAACCAGTCGCAGAGGCAGGCGAACGCCATCATTGGCGAGCGTCTGATACGACCCAGCCATCTGGGCCGCGGTAACCGAAATCCCCTGACCGAAGAACTGGTTGTAGCGGGTGACGACGTCCAACGAATCACCAGAATTGACGACACCCTGGGATTCCCCCAGGAAATCAACGGCAGTGATCTCGCCGAAGCCAAATTTTTCAAAGTAGCGCGTCGCCGTCGCCGCTGGCATCCGGTCCGCGAGAACAGACATTCCGGTGTTCGACGAGGTTTGCAACACTCCCGCAGTGGTGAGCTGAGTGTCCTGAGCCACCGAATAGTTCTTGATGTAGCGGCCGGAATAGACCTCATAGAAGCCCGGCGCCACAAGGCGATCCTCGGCGTAGGTATACCCCGCATCAATCAGCATCGCGACGCCGATAGCTTTCATAATCGAGCCAGGCTCATACGGCGAGCTGAATATCCGTGCGCCAGTGTTACTGGTGGGTGTTTGCGAAAAATCGTTGGGGTCAAAGGTTGGCCAGTCAGCGGCAGCCAAAATATGCCCATCCTTCACCCGAACGACCATTGCGGAGCCGGACTCGGCACCCAATCGACTGCCATGATCGGCCAGTTGCTGCAGCACGTACCACTGCAAGTCACTATCCAGGGTGAGCACAACGTCGCCGCCGTGGACAGGTGCCTCCACCGTTGTCGTGGTGCCGGGCAAACGCACGCCATCCGCGCCACGCTGATACGTCGCAACGCCGTTGTGTGCGGCCAAACACTCATCCCAGTCCAGTTCCACCCCGGCCAGTGGCCGGTCAGTACCCAGCATTCCCGTGATATTTCCCGCAACGGCCCCAAAGGGGTATGTCCGCTCGCGGACAAGATCGATTTGCAGCCAAGGAATCCCTAATTCACGCAGCGCTAAACGGGTTTCGGGACTCACGCCTTTGACCAGATACGTGAAACGCGACTCCGGGTCTTGCCGGACGGCATAGACAAGCTCCTCGGCCACTGCCCCGGTGAGCTGAGCAATGTCGGCCATCGCACTTTCGAGAGAAATTGTTTCCCCATCGCGCCGGAAGTCGCCCGCGACGCTGGGGTCTGCGCTGATGTCGTAGCGATCAACGTCAACAGCTAAGTCGTTTCCAAAGCTATCAACGATCGACCCCCGGGACGCCCACACCGTCTCCTGGGTCGTTCGAATCGCCTCCGACTGCTCCTGGAGCTCGCTGGCACGAACGACCTGCACATCGACAAGTCGGGTGAGGAATAAAGCAGCAATGACAAACACCAACAGCAAGGCAATCGCCATCCGACGGCTTGTCAAGCGCTGGTGGGTCATGGCTCGCCTAGCGCGTCGAGGGCGAAGGGATCGAACCACCGAACGTGGTGGGGGCAGTGGTGGTCACCACCATCGCCGTCTGGATAGATCCCTCCTGGGCCTCCGCCTCGACACTGAGTGCCTGTGCCAGCGCATCCTCGGCGCTCATCTCGACCACCGCTTGTGCGCTGAGGGCTGCGGACACGTCGGTGATAATCGGGGATATCACCGGAGCTTCGGTGCCCGCGGTGACACCAACGATTCCGGCCTGCTCAGACGGGTCGGCGGGAAGCGCCTCCCCCAAAACAATTCCATCGGACACCCGCAGGTAGGCGGGGTTATTGTCCTCGACCATCCCCATCGATGCCGCGAGAGAGGCGAGAGTATCGGGAGCATTCAACGCTCCAATTTCTTCGCCCACGATCTGAAGACTCTGCTGGCTGGAACGCATCTCGCTTTTGAGCGAGGAGATCTCGTAAGCCCCGCTAGAAACGCTGATAGAGAGCAACAGTTGCCCTCCTAAAATCGCAAAAATTCCTACGAGCGTGACCACGATATAGCGAAGCTTCGGGGCTGAGGTTGCCTGGGCGGGGCGTGTCGCCGAGCGGGAAATAGCTGGTGTCGCCCTCGGGCGCCTCGAGGAGGTCATCACGGCAGCGGTCATGGGGTTGCCTTTCTGGTTCTCTCCACACCGCGGGTGCGCACGGATGCGCTCCGAGGGTTGGCGTCTCGTTCTTCAGGGGTGGCCATTTCGGCGCCGCGGGTGATATCTCGAAACTCGCTGCGGTGCTCGGGAAGCTCTTCCGGTAGACCCAGCGGAGCCGACGATGAGGTGTGAGTGCGCAGAACTTTTTTGACCAACCGGTCTTCCCCCGAGTGGTAGGACATGACCACAAGCCGGCCACCCAGTGCAATGCGCTGCAGAGCCACAGGCAGGACCGCCTCGAGAGACCCCAGCTCGTTATTGACTTCCATCCGAAGTGCCTGAAAAACCCGTTTCGCGGGGTGCCCGCGATCCTTGAGCGCGTAAGGAGTGGCCTCTTGAAGAATCTCCACGAGCTCACCGGTGGTGGTGAAAGGCTGTGTCTCGCGGTGGCTCACAATGGCGCGGGCATAGCGGCCGGCCAATTTCTCGTCGCCAAGAGTGCGAAAAAGATCGGCGAGCTGATCCAGAGAGTAGGTGGCGAGAATTTCGCGAGCAGTCGTCTCGTCCTCGATGTTCATCCGCATATCCAGCGGAGCATCCTGGACGTACGAAAAACCGCGTTCTGCCTTGTCAAGGTGCAGCGAAGAGACCCCGAGGTCTAACAGGACGCCCTGAACATCAGGCCCTTCTCCGAGAGAATCCACCGCTTCCCCGAGCTGGTCATAACGGCCGTGGAAGGAAACAAAACGATTGCCAAACCTCCCCAGCCGCACACTTGCCTGATCGATTGCCTCACGGTCACGATCGATGCCGAGCACCCGCAGAGAGGGAAACGTCTCGAGGAAGGCTTCAGTGTGACCACCCAGCCCGAGAGTCCCATCAACCAACAGAGCGTCATCGGCCTCGAGCGCGGGCGCCAAAAGTTCGATGACTCGGTCTCGCATCACGGGGATGTGCTCGTAGGTGGTGGTCATAGGAGGCCCTTACCTGGGGCCCGGATTCGGGATTCCCTTCCGTTGTGGAGACCTGGGACCGGGGAAGGTGCCACAGGGCAAACGGACGGGAGTCGCGAACTCGGGATTACAGGAGTCCGGGGATCACCTCCTCTTCAGTCTCGGAGAAGGCTTGTTCGCGTTCGCTGTAGTACTGGTCCCAGGCACTGGTCGACCAAATCTCGGCGCGGTTTCCCGCACCGATCACCGTCAGGTCGCGCTCAAGCCCCGCGTACTCCCGGAGAGCCGGTGGGATCGTGACGCGGTTTTGCTTATCGGGCACTTCCGAGCTCGCGCCGGAAAGAAAAAGACGCAAAAAGTCGCGACCAGGTTTTGAGGTGAGTGGGGTTTCCCTCAGGCGCTCCACGTGGGTGGTGAAGTCCTGGTTGGTGAAGACGTAGAGACAGCGTTCTTGACCCCGGGTCAACACCACGCCGTTCGAGAGTTCCTCCCGAAAACGTGCCGGCAAAATCAGCCGACCTTTGTCGTCGAGCTTGGGAGCGTGAGTGCCAAGAAACATGGGCTGCCCCCCTCTCTGATACCGGCCTATCGGAAGCATTCACCACTTTACTCCACTTTGCTCCAAAATGCACCACATTGGGAAAGATTTTCCCCTTTTTCGACCCACCACCCCCACGGCCCCACGGCACCGCGCTGCGCGAGCGCACAAAAAAACCGGCCCCGTAGGGCCGGTCGTGGAGTAAGGGCTACATGGCCCCTGCCCGCGTTAGAAGCGGTCGCCTCCCTGGCGTCGATCCCAACGCTCGTTCAAGCGATCCATCAGGTTGGTACTCGAGGCAGCCGGTTGTGCGCTGGCACCGCGGGGGGTGGTACCTGAAGGAGCCGACTTGGAGGGAATCGCTGCCGCCACCATGACACCCCCGAACAGAACCGCGAACCCCACGATTCCTACGATGGTCATGCTGACGTAGACCCCCACGACCATGGTGACGATGCCTACGAGGCCAATCAACACGCCCACCACGATCGCCGAATAGTTCGGGGCGCGGGTGAGGCCCGATGTCGACACCACGTCGGCTTCGTTCTTGTAGAGGTTGCGCTCCATCTCGTCGAGAAGGCGCTGCTCATTGTCTGAAAGGGGCATCATCTCTCCTGAGGGTGAACAATTACCCATTATTTTAGCCAGGTTTTCTGTGGATAGGCTATACGCGTGCCCGAGCAAATTAGGTTGGTCGACGTAGTCGACGAGCGTCTCTCTTCCTTCGTCTCTTCTCGCGAACAAGCAATGTCTGAGCTGTCGCCAGACCTGGCCCATCTCGAGGAATATGTCACCGGGTTGCTGGCCAACGGCAAAAGGTTTCGGGCGCGGTTCTGCTACTGGGGCTGGAGAGCGGCGGATCATTCACCGGACTCGATCGATGCGGTGGGAGGAACCGAATCCCTCGACGACTTGCACCATGTGGTGTCCTTGGCAACATCACTCGAGGTTTTCCACGCCGCGGCCCTCGTCCACGACGACATCATGGACAACTCGGACACCCGCCGAGGAAAACCCGCCGCCCACCGATTTTTTGAATCCCTTCATCGCGACCGCCAGTACTCCGGGGGCGCGGAACGCTTCGGCGAATCCACCGCTTTGCTGTTGGGAGACCTGCTGTTGGCATGGAGCGACGACCTACTGGGCGATGCCGTGCGCGAGCAAACCCCCGCTATTGCGACAGCGACGAGAACTCAGTTCTCCCGGATGCGACAAGAGGTGACCCTGGGACAGTACCTCGACATCCATGAAGAAGCAGCGTGGAACCACACCGCTATTGAGGAGCGGCTGCAGCGGGCCCTTCGCGTCGTCACCTACAAGTCTGCGAAGTACAGTATGGAGGCTCCCCTGCTAATCGGCGCATCTCTTGCGGGGGCGAGCGACGACGTGCTCGAGGACCTCTCTGCCTTTGGGTTGCCCCTGGGGATTGCGTTCCAGTTGCGTGACGACCTCCTCGGGGTTTTTGGGGACTCGGAAGTAACCGGTAAACCCTCAGGTGATGACCTCCGGGAAGGAAAACGCACAGCACTGATCGCGCTTGGTGAGCAGTCGATGCCCTCAGGCGCTCAGAACTTGTTCAACGAACTCCTGGGTGACCGCAGCCTGACCGGCGAGCAGATCGACGTGCTCCAGTCGACTCTGCGGGACACCGGAGCTGTTGAGGAGGTCGAGAATTTGATTGATCGCTACGCCAGTGAGTCGCTGAGCGCCCTCGATTCTGCTCGGATAGCGCCCGGGGCAAAAAAGGAATTGAGCAAGCTGGCGGCCGCCGTCACCAAACGTCAATCGTGACGTTGATGCTCTAGAGCGCGAGCACCTGGGCGATGCGCCTCACTTCTGTTTTACGCCCCCACCGCAGCGCCTCTACTGGCGTGACGCCGAGCTCCTCGTGGGGCGTCAACAACCAGTCCAGAGTCTGCTCTAACCCGTAACCGCCGTCCAATAGGACGGTGGCGGTGCCCGCCACCCCGATCACTGGCTCACCTTCGTGAAGAAGGGCTGCCGGCACATAAAACACGCCCTCAATTTTTCGGCCCAGCAACGCGCGCTCTTCGACCAATCGACGAACCTTTCCGGGGCTCGTGTCAAGGCGCTCGGCCACGTCCGGAATGCTCAACCAGTCTGTTTTGTTTGGGTCCACTCCCCTAGCGTGTCAGACGCAATCCAGTTCGACGGCTCCGCCATGCAGGCGAGCTCAGCAGCGACAGGCTCCGGAAATGATTGACTCCAGGCCCATCGTGTGCCACTTTGGTTATGCGGGTCGCTCGCCATTTTTGCGTGCAATCACGACACGATAGGACTGTTATGTCGCACACCGAAGACCGGGATTCTCTCGATGAATCCGCGGAGAGCCTGGAGCACTCAGTGTTCCGCGGGCTTGCCCCTCGGCCTGCGCATTTCGATAGCCCCGAGACGACGCCTGCCGCTGGGCTGCGCAAAGGTCTGTATTCGAGCATCCCCCTCCTGGTGACAGGGTCTCTGGCTACCGGGGTCATTGCTACGCCCGGTCTTGCCCACGTGGTGCCCGGCAACACACACGACAACCGCGGTCAGGCGACCGAATCTGACGCTCGACCCAGCCTTTCCGACCGATTGCAGTCCACGGTGCTGCCTGTCGCTCAGCTGGTCTTCGGCGCAACGGGGATCGACCTTCCCGCTTCCTACACCGTCGAGCAGGGCGACACTATTTCCGGCATTGCCGACCGATTCGGCATCCCGACCCCGGCCATTCTCACTCTGAACGGCCTGAGCTGGAACGCGGTTGTTCACGAGGGCCAGGTGCTGAAAATCAGCCCCGAGCCCACCAAGAAACGGCAAGCCTCGCCACCGCGCGTGGTCGGTAAGGGCTATCTTGTGCAGCGCGGCGAGACGGCAAGTGAGATTGCCGACCGACTCGGAATTTCCACCGCGGCTCTCCTGGAACACAACGACTTGGAACCCGACGCGATCATTTATGCCGGCCAGCTCATTGCCTTGCCCGCGGTGACGGCCGACGTGGTCGACCGGGAGGCTAGTCCCGTTGCGCGTGTCGTATCGACACCCTCTGTGCTCCCCGCTTCGGTCTCAACAGAAGCGGCCACCGAGGACACCGTCAGTGATTCCGACAACGAGGAAACTTCTACCGGGTTTGACGCCGCCGATCTCGAACTGGCCGAAAAGCCCGTGATCATGCCGGTCAAAGCGCCCGTCAAAGTGGTCGCGCCCGCGCCAGAGCCCGTCGTCACTCCACCACCAGCTCCCACGCCTGCTCCTAGCTCACCCGCTCAAGTAGAGGAAAGTGACGACGACTCGAGCGATGAAGAAGCAGCTGAGAGTGCCGTGGGTCAACCCATTGAGGGAAGCATCACGCCGCTCAACGACGAACGTCGAGGGAACGCACAAATCATTGTGAATGTGGGCCGAGAATTGGGAGTCCCCGACTATGGCATCGTCATTGCGTTGGCGACCGCGATGCAGGAATCGTCGTTGCGCAACATTGACTGGGGAGACCGCGACTCGGTCGGGCTCTATCAACAACGCCCCTCGACCGGGTGGGGCACCGTCGAGCAGATTCTCGATCAGGCCTATGCCACCCGTCTTTTCTTCGGCGGGCCCTCCAACCCCAACAAGGGCCGAACCCGCGGGTTGCTGGACATCTCGGGTTGGCAATCAATGGCTCTGACCGTCGCCGCTCAACGCGTTCAGATTTCTGCCTACCCCGACGCCTACGCCAAATGGGAAGCCAGCGCGTGGGCGTGGCTGTATGAACTCTCTTAGTGGAGTGGCAACCCGCTAGCGCGCTACGCCCTGCGTAGAATCCGAAGAATGGACTCCGCTGCACCCGACCCGCTGATCGGTCGATTGGTGGAGAAGCGCTACCTCATTGAGACACGGGTTGCTCGCGGTGGAATGGCCACGGTGTATCAGGCTCTCGATCAACGGCTTGAGCGCCCCGTGGCCATCAAAGTTATGCACGCTCATCTCGCCGAAGACGAGGACTTCACTCGCAGGTTCATCCAGGAGGCGCGGTCGGCCGCCCGCCTCGCCCACCCCAACATCGTCAATGTCTTCGACCAGGGGCAAGAGGGCACCCTGACCTACATCGTGATGGAGTATCTGCCGGGAATCACTCTGCGCGAACTCCTCCACGACTTTGGGGCGCTGACGGCGCCCCAAACACTAGACATAGTGTCCGCAGTGCTTCACGGCCTTGACGCTGCGCACACGGCAGGAATCGTCCACCGCGATCTCAAACCGGAAAATGTGCTCCTCGCCGATGACGGCCGGATCAAGATTGCCGACTTTGGGCTCGCCCGAGCCTCCACCCACAACACCGCAACTTCTCAGGCGCTTTTGGGCACCGTTGCTTATCTCTCCCCTGAGCTGATTGCCCGGGGGGAAGCCGACCTTCGAAGCGACATCTATGCACTGGGCATCATGATTTTTGAGATGCTCACGGGGGAACAGCCCTATCAGGGGGACCAAGCCATTACCGTTGCCTACCAGCACTCGCACGACACCGTCCCCGCTCCAAGTTCGAAGAAGCCCGGCGTCCCCGCTGCATGGGACGAGCTAGTGGCCTGGTGCACCCAACACTCCCCCGACGATCGACCACCACACGCGAGAGCCGTCCTCGAACATGTGCGGTCCCTCAAGGGACTCCAGGAAGATTCCTCTCCCACGCCGACGCAAACCCTCAACAACACGATCGCCATGACGCAGCGGCTCGCCCCTCAAGACCTGGAAGAAACGCAGGTTTTAGACCCCAAAGCTTCCGCACTGGAAGGCCTGACACCCACAGCATCCATCGGAGTATTGGACGAACCTGCGGATATTCCGCCGCAAACACCTCCACGTCGACGCAAAGCTTCTGGCGGCCCCCGCTGGGCGTGGATCAGTGCGCTCTTTCTCATCCTTGTGATCGGCGGCGGCGGAGCCGGCGCGTGGTGGTGGCTCACCGGCCCCGGGGCGCTCACCACCGTCCCGGATGTCGCGGGGACCACAATCAGCGAAGCCACCAGCACCCTGGTGGCTTCCGAACTGATTGTCTCGGTGACACCTCTCCAAGAATTCGACTTGGTGTTGCCGGAAGGAACTGTCAAGGGCACATCACCTGCGTCAGGCGAGAGCGTCGACAAGGGGACGGAGGTCACGTTGATCGTGTCTCTCGGGCCCAACCCGGTGAGCGTGCCATCCCTCTCCGGGGAAAGCGTGACGAGCGCCCGGGCACTGCTGGAGGAGTTGAACCTGCTGCTGGGCGTCACGCGGGAAGAATTTAGCGACACCGTCGGCGCCGGAGGCCTTCTGAGGCTCACCGATACCGCGGGAGCAACTCTTAGCCCAGGGGCCGAGGTTCTCGCGGGAACCACGGTGGACGCCGTGATTTCGGCCGGAGCACTGCCCGACGTAACCGGCTTGCCGGTCGATGAGGCCCGAGCCGTGCTGGAGGCGGTCGGACTGAGCGGCGTTGTGGGCGGTGACGGCGCCTTTTCTGACACCATCGCCGAAGGTTCTGTTGTCGAAATTCTTGGGGCCGATCAGCGGGCCGCTGCTCCCGGGGACACCGTGACACTCGTAGTCTCCCGAGGCCCCGAGCTCGTGCTGATTCCCGATGTCATTAACGACACGATTGCGGAGGCAAAGGCAACACTCGAAGCGCTCGGCTTCGACGTGGAGGTGCGATCGGAGTACCCGGAGTCCGATTGGGGGCGGTCGTTCGCTCGCGTCACCAGCATGGACCCGAGCGCAGGCCAGGAGGTCGTGAAAGGAATCACGATCACCCTGCGCAGCTTCGTTTAGCGGCGGCCCAACTCTTCCGCGACGAGGAACGCCAACTCAAGAGACTGCTGGTGGTTGAGACGCGGGTCGCAGAGGGATTCGTAGCGCGTTTCCAAGCCGAGTTCATCGATGCGCTGTGAGCCCCCCAAACACTCGGTGACATCGTCACCGGTCAGTTCGACATGGATACCACCCGGGTGGGTCCCCACACTGCGGTGCGCTTCGAAGAAGCCGGTCACTTCGGTCACGACATCATCAAAACGCCGGGTCTTGTAGCCCGTTTGGGTGGTGATCCCGTTACCGTGCATCGGGTCACTGACCCAGAGTGGTTGGACCTCAAGGTCTTTTGTTGCCTGCAGGAGGGGAGGCAACGCATCACGAATTTTGTCGGCACCCATGCGGGTAATGAAGGTGAGACGCCCGGGTTCACGGTGGGGGTCGAGCTTCTCGATGAGAGCCTCCATCGAGGCGACATCGGTGCTCGGACCCAATTTCACGCCGATCGGGTTACGCACCCGGGAAAAGAAGTCGACGTGGGCTCCGTCAAGCTGACGGGTGCGCTCGCCGATCCACAAGAAGTGCCCGGATGTTACGTAGGGGAGGCCAGTGCGAGAATCGATCCGAGTGAGGGGGCGCTCGTAGTCCATGAGTAAACCCTCATGGCTGGCATAGAACTCCACTCGCTTGAGCTCCTCAAAATCAGCCCCCGCCGCTTCCATGAAGCGAATGGCACGGTCAATTTCTTTGGCCAGCCCCTCGTAACGCGCGTTGGCGGGGTTCTCCGCAAATCCCCGGTTCCAGCTGTGGACCATACGAAGATCGGCGAAGCCTCCCTGCGTGAAAGCGCGAATCAGGTTCAAAGTGGAAGCCGCCGTGTGGTAGCCCTGCAACATGCGGGAAGGGTCGGGGGTGCGGGACCCCTCAGTGAAATCAAAACCATTAACAATGTCGCCCCGGTACGCAGGTAGCGTTAATCCCTCACGCGTCTCGTAATCACTGGAGCGTGGTTTGGCAAACTGGCCCGCCATACGGCCCATTTTGATCACCGGCATGGACGCGCCGTAGGTCAAGACAACCGCCATTTGAAGAATGGTTTTGACGCGGTTTCGAATCGCTTCAGCGGTTGCTCCGGCAAAAGTCTCAGCGCAGTCACCACCTTGAAGCAAGAAGGCATCTCCGCGGGCAGCGTGCGCTAATCGCTCGCGCAACATATCAACCTCGCCGGCAAACACCAGTGGTGGCACTTCGGCGAGCTCCGCAGAAACCGATGCTGCGTGTTGGGCATCCGGCCAGGGCGGTTGTTGATGGGCTTCGAGGGAACGCCAGTGATCCAAGCCCGCAACCACGTGGGGGTCAGCGGCAATCGCTTGTTCAGTTGATTCCACCACGAAAAAAGTTGTCCTTTACGGTCTGGGCCAGGGG
>Ga0209138_1000503_pt1 | contig 38413 bp, 34 predicted proteins | sample SaaInl3SG_22_DNA_FD_184645 | JGI IMG/M metagenome (GOLD analysis project Ga0209138, IMG submission 184645) | Marine microbial communities from expanding oxygen minimum zones in the Saanich Inlet - ESP_153SG_22_DNA (SPAdes) (version 2) | ecosystem: Environmental > Aquatic > Marine > Intertidal...
GTCATAGGATGTAAACAAATCCCCTCAATTTGTTGAGAAGATTTGATATTTTAGGTTTCAGCTAGATTTATAATGTTGTATTTTTACAACTTATTAGAGATATTTTTATTAGTTTCTTCTATCTCTTTATCCTGACGTTCCCCGTCAAACAGGCGCTTTGCCAGCTCAAAATCTGGACTGCTTTGCGGAAAAAACGCCTTTGCCATCAGCCATAACAGCTTGTCTGTCATCTCTTTCTTGCTGGATATAACGGTATCAGGATAATCCCCCATGCCCTTATAGCGCGAAATAATATGCGGCGATGGCAGACCCGCTTTATGGTAAATCGCGTCAATCATTTGATAGATAGGCAGGCTCGATTTAGGCGCATCTAGCTCATGGCCTAGCAAAATCACAATATCTGCCAGCCTTTTTGGTGGGATCTGTCCTGGTGGTTCTTGGATGATAAAGGCAAATTTACCCTCTAGGACAGAGGGGTGAGCCTTTAGCCCATCATAGGGTAACATCCCGCGATCCAGCACCAAAGGTGGCGGCAAGCGAGAAGCTGTGTTCGCTTTAACATAGTCCACAACCGTGCTGACCCCAGCCCCAGAATATAAGCCCAAAACCACGACAACCCGCGCCGCTGAGGGAATAACAAGCTCTGAGGAAATGACCCTGCTTTCAGATTTTATAAGATTTTTTTTCATGTCAGTGTATCCATTTTAATTGTAGTTGAGGCGGTGAGTGAGGTTAGTGGGTCCACTGCAAAACTGCCTCTTTTTGAAATTTGATAACTAACCTCAAAAGACAGAGTTTGATTATTAGGGGGCGGGGTGGGATTTAATATCGGAAAACAGACCATCTGAACTTCCATAGAGCGTGTTAAACCCCTCTCAGGACTGGAATAGCCAGGCCGGTTCTTGGCTTTACGGATATTGGTGAATTCAATGTCCCCATCAAACCCAGCGCTCGCAACAGAAGTTTGAATAGTGCGGTCACCTAACCAGACTTCGGCAACAAAATTATCGTGTGATATAAATCCGCTATCAGCTATTTTTTTGCTGCCTAGCTTTATGACCAAGCGCATATTGACCTTTATAATAAGCGCGCCCCATGACGGGCTTTGATCTGGGGCTGTAAACGTTCCACTGACTTCTAATTTCGGCGTGTGGCTACGAAAGCGGTGATAGTAATTATTGACCAGCTCGCCATTAGGGGCTGTGGTATCGCCATGCGTATCCCCTGCGGTTAGGACAGACTTATTTTCGTCATTGTAATACCCGGTCAGCCGGTCAGCAGAAATCAGTAAATCCCGTAAATGCGCTGTCGCACCAACCCGGCTATGCCAACGCGCACGTACCGGACGCGGCTCTGCTAGGGTAAGAAAGCGATCATCACTTTGTGTAGGCATCGCGATAAGCGGGACGACCAGCAAGCTGGAACGAATACTGCTGCTTTCCAGCTTGCCACGCATGACCACATCATTAAACTCTGCCCCACCAGCTTTATCTATGCGAAAGCCGCTTGAGCCCTCTTTAAAGCTGGTAGAGGTAAATTGCCCGCTCGCAATCTGGTTTGCAGAAATCGCATTAACTTTTAACGCGCCAGACGCATCCGCACGCAAAGACACCCCATCAAGATACAGCGCCTTTGCAGACACACTGCCATCTATCAGCTGATTACCGTTCAGCGTTGCGGACGCTTTTTGCCAGCTAATGCCATCAAAAATGCGCGTTTCAGCTAGCGCCTTTGCTCGGCTGCTCTGAAAGCGCAGTGTTACAATATCCCCAGCTACTGGCGCGCGTTGAACCCGATGGACGATATGCTGATTTGCAGCACTGTCTGACCAGCTTCCGGCCAAGACATCAAGGGTTGTTATCTGGGTACCCGCCAGCCCATCTTGTCCATCTGTACCATCTTTTCCGTCCGTGCCGTCCGTGCCATCTAGCCCATCTTTTCCATCCGTGCCGTCCGTGCCACCCGTGCCATCTTTTCCGGCATCACCATCTTTTCCATCTGTGCCGTCCGTGCCATCTAGCCCATCTTTTCCGGCATCACCATCTTTTCCGGCATCACCATCTTTTCCGTCCGTGCCGTCCGTGCCATCCGTGCCATCTTTTCCGGCATCACCATCTTTTCCGGCATCACCATCTTTGCCGTCCGTGCCGTCCGTGCCATCTAGCCCCTTTTTACCTCTAGAGCCTCTCTTGCCATTATCGCCCTTTGGCAACGCTAGGGGCGAGAGCTGGACAGCCGGACCAAAGGCGGAGAGCTTGCCTGTTTGCCGCTGATAACGAAGGGCGATGAGGTAAGTTTTTTCAGGTGATAATGCCGCAAGGCTGACAGGCGTTGCAGGGCTAGTGGCTAGGCGCCGGATAGGTGTGTTATCCGCCGCCATTTCCCAAATCTCAAAATAGGCTATACCGCTAATAGCCATACCGCCAATCAAGGGCACTTGCCAACTTATCTCTGCCCCGCCCGGTGAAGGCGATACAAGCGGCGCCTCTGGCACTGGCAATTCGGCAATATCTGCCAGCACCTGAAAATCATGATGGGTTGGAATGCCCTTACGCCCCAGCCAATCTATAGCTATGATAACAGCCCGCCAGTCACCTGTAGCCATTTGGCTGAGCAAAATATGAGGGCGGTTTGCATAGCGGATTTGGCGCGGCTGGCCACGCTGTTCTAGCGCAATCTGCCAGAACTGAGTCTCTGCACGCCCCTGTATTTGCCAGCTTAAATCTATCTCATGGCTCAGATAGCCTTGCGCATAATTTTCATATTGCTGAGCTTGCGGGCTTTTTGCTCTGGCAGGATGCAGAGCCCTGTCTGGAAGAAACGTGGTAGCAGGAGGACTAGGAGGCTGACCAGCACTAGAATCATCCGCAGCTTCTGCATCATGGGCTATGGCGGTAACCTCAACCTCGGCCGCATTTTTCTGGTGGATATCGGTTACACGCCATAAAAATTGATGCTCATGGCGGCTTGCATTTAGCAAATTATTAACAAGAGGTGGGCGCAAACATACAGGGCTGCCTTCGGCGGGCAGGTATGCGTGTTTTGCAGCTGCAAACCATATGATATATAGCTGCTGCTCTTCGCTAGAGGCCTGTGCATCATAATAAAAAATGCCGCGTGTAATCGTTGGTGCTGTTTCTGGCTTTGCCCTCGGGCGCCCCATATAACGGCCATCCAACGTTTCGTGCTTTGGCGCAAGGCGCACGATATAAGCAACGAGGTTTTTGCCCTCACCTATTTTGGCGCTATCTGCTTTTTTGTCCTGCCCTATCTGGCTTTCAAAGGCATCTAGTATCTTTGCTGGCGGCGACAGGGTGTCTAGCCAGTCTGTAAAACCCGCGCGCTCAAGACGTGCTTGCAGAACATCACCATCTTGCATGCGCTGGCTATCTTCTATCATGATGACATCGCCCGGGCGCACCGGATTATCTGCTAGATGGTCAAGGCTAGCTTGATAGCTAACCGCCTGACGTCCAGCGTGCTGGCTGGCCAACAGCCAATTAGCGTGACGCTGGGCCTGATGGGGATAGATACAACCTGTTAAAAACACCTCTAGGGCGCGATAGCCACAAGCTGTTAAGCAATCCTCATCAAGCGCTGTTGCCAGCGACGGCGTGCCCTCAGCAGTTAGATAGGTCACCAACGCATGGCTATATTGCTGATTAGATGCTGCGCCGTGATAAACAAATTGCCCACCTAATACAGACGCGTTTGTTACCAGCAAGCGCGGGCTTTGTGCCCTGTCCTGAACAAAGCGTAACCTGTCCCCAGACCAGAAATAAATCACGCGAATAGCCGCGCAAATATCCGCAATCATTCGTGCCGCGCTCACCCGCCTATTCAGCACCGCATTAAAGGTAAAACGAGGCTTTTTTGTCCCTGTACCATCATCCACCATCTGATCGCACTGACGCGCAATTTTATACAGATCGTACCGGTCAATCTTTTCCAGCGACAGGCCGAGCCCCCATAGGCGGTCTGTTAGGATATCTAAAAGCACCCATGCCGGATTATCTGACCATGCAGAGATAAATCGGCCTGACCAAATCCCGTCATACTGGCGCTCTTCTGGCATATAATTTTCAGGAATTTTGACCAGACGGCCTTTTACATCCAGACTAAGGGTAGGCAGGCGGCCATCAAATTGCTCTGCCCCCACAGATAGGGCTAGCGTTGCCAGCCCCTGATAATTCAAATGATCCCAGAACACCCACGTTACTGAAGAGAGATAAACAATATCAGAAATAGCACTATCATTTGCTTCTGGAGATAAACGCGTTACCCGCAAGCGGCGGCGTATATTTGGATGTTTATTCGCTGGAAGATGCACCAATATCTGCATCTCAAAAGCACGTGGTTGTTTTTCTTGAATGGTTTTATCATAGACCTGTTGCCAGTTTTGGCCATCTAGGTCCTGAACCTCTACTTTTAAGCGCACCGCTTCTGAGCCAATAACATGGGCAGTTCGATGCACCAGCCCAACTGGAAACCGCAGCGAAAGACGCGCTGCATCTGCAAAAGCGTGCGAGACCTCTATATTGAGATTCTGGACAAGGCGGCGATTAACCGCCTGTTCAAAAGATGTATGGTTGAAGCCGGGCAGCTTTGCCCCGGCCACATCTGGGCCCCCATCAATAAGCTGCCAGCTAACGCTCTCAAAAGAAGCCACGCCATCAGCCATAACCGGCACATCATCTAGCATTACCGAAGCCCCGCCAGCCACCAGACCTTCAATAGGACCAGCAGATAATAGGCACAAAATACGCACAGACCCTTCAGAGCGCACCGTGTCTGGCGCAATATGAGTTGTGGGTTGTTGACTAGCTGATTTACTGCCAGACTGGCCGGTTATATTGCGCAAATTTTCTGGAAAATTGCTCATAAGGTTTCTGTTTCCACAATAAGGCTAGAGGAAATAATCGGCGGTGATGACAGCCTGACACGCCCATAGATCAGCGGCACAGGCTGACCCTCTTGGGCGCTTTCCGGCGACGATATCAGCGCTGAAGGATTTTGCCCCGCTGGGCTTCGTTGCTGTGAGCCAAGCTGTTCTGAGAGACCTGCCTGCATCAGATAAGCACCAGCACTCCCTAATAGCTGGCTTCCCAAAAAATGACCCAGCTGGCCCAGCTGACTGCCACCCACCTGACTGCCTGTCTGGGCAAAACGCGATGCAATACTACCCGATAAGCCAGGCACAAAAGACAGACCAACAAGGGTCATGCCAAGAGCAATTTTACCCCTATCGCGGCTCCGCCCTGTAACCACCGGCACCACATGTAAATGGCGGTGGGCTAACGGGGTAAAACAGTCAAGACCGTTCAGCGCTACGCCGCTTCTTCTTGGCCCAGAAATAAGCTTAACCTGAAGCTGACTAAAGACGGCTTCAAACCCTTGCAACTGCACCGCAAGGCCGTGTAGGGCCTGTTGGGCAGAGCCAGCTTCTATCTTTATCGGCGCAGAGGAAGCAGTGAATTGACGCAAATGGCCATGTAAAAATACGCTGATCCGTTGCATTATTTTAAGCCTCTTTTTGGGTCAGGGAGTGATGGCGTATCCAGCCCTCAATGAACGGGGCAAACCGTTCTGCTGGGTCATATTGGGGAAAGCGATAAGCATCAAAACCCTGACTGCTGGCCAGATGATGAAACAACAATCCATCCCCGCACCAGATGGCCGCGTGATTAGCTACTTTTGCGCGTAGCCTTATCAGGGCTATATCCCCATGCTGCAGGGCAGCCCCCTCTTCTAGCTGGAAAAACCCTGCCCCTTTGAACTGGTCGCGGTAATGGGCAAACCCTTCTGACCACCATTGCCAGCCACGCGGATATTCCAAAAGCTCAAGCTCAAAAATTTGCTTGTAATAATCACGGATAAGGCTGTAACAATCACTTATTCCATGACGGAAAGGCCGGTTATGTAAATCTGCCTGCCCTTTCCCAGATAGGGTAAAAAACTGCACTGGCTGAACAGAGATATCCGCGATAAGCCAATCTATCTTGGTGTCAACGAAACCTTGCATATCTAGTAAAGAGGGGTAGCTGGGACCAAGAGGATGGCTGTGAAAGAACACCGCCTCGCGTCCTTTGCACAAACCATCCATCAGGCCAGCATCTACAGCAAAGCTGCTTTGTGGATTACCAGCAAGATTAGCAAGCTCTTTTATCTCCCAGCCTTGCGCTGCTTTTATCAGTATAGCGCACGCTTCTTTTGGTGCTGTCTGCCGCGCGTAAAGTTCTAGCTTTTTTAATATTGTTGGCGGGATCATCGGCGAAGCCCTGGAAAGCCAAGAAAAGGCAAAGCCGCTGCGAAGCGTTTCTTGCACCCGCTATTGAGACGCAAAGAGCAGCTATCTTGTGCCGGGTCATGAGTAGGCGTGCCATCATTTAGAAAATAGCGGCTATCTGTATAGGGGCAGCTAGACCCGCGATAGTCAAAGCGCCCTGTTTGGGCATCATATCGGCGATAACGATGCTGGCAGAAGTCAGAAAACATCACCCGCGCTGGCAGATATTTGCCTTCAAACCCAGCTACTGCCGCCAGTTCAATTTGCAGGCGCGTATCATCTAGGCGCGTATAACGATTAACCGGCCAATCCTCAGGCATAAAACACGACCCACCACCCTCTCCATGCGGGGCATCCAGCTCAGAGGCAAAAGTGGTGATACGTTGCAATGTTGCAAGCTCTATTCGCCCGCTATGTGCTGCGCTTACCAACGCGTCTTCTGGGTTTTGAATATCAAGACTGGGACGAACAACTGGACCTGGCGTTTGCCAGCGAAAGCCATTTGCCTTGATAGGGCTTGCTCTAAAGGGCGCGTTGGCAAAACCAATTATTCCGGTAAAATCACTATCGCTGACCATACGAAATATTTGCCCGTCTCGAAGCTGGAGCGCGTAAAGCTCTATCAGCGCTTCTTGGGATGTACGAAAGCTGCGGTCATAACCAAGTTGGTCGGTGCGAGCCATAGGCTGTCTCCCTTGTTTTTAAAAGGATTTAAAGGTCAAGAAGAACGCCAAAAAATAAGCGTTAAACAAAGGACCAGACTAGCTTGCTAGAACCAGCCGCGCATAAAGATGGGTATGGCTATCTGATTGCGGGATAACCTGCCATGAGGTGCAGAGATATAGACCGCTTCCGGGCAAGTTTGGCGGTGTCCAGTGAAACGGAATATGCCCCTTATGCTGAGCAAAAAACGCATCTAATTTTATCAGCTCTGCTGCCTCTAGATAGAGCCATTTCAATTGCCAAACCCGTTGCCATGATGCAAGGGAAGCTGGTGCACGTGTGGTGTAATGCTGGGAAAATTTGCGCTCGGTTAACCGAATATCATTTTGGAGCTGGGACGATTGTGAGGGCAGAATATCTGGCAAATCTTTATACATTTTAGTCCCCTCCCCTCTGTTAGAGTATGGTGCGCAATTGCGCGTGCAAATCTGCAGGGGAAGCCGCACCGCCAATGGCCGCAAACCTCTCTTCTATTTGTGTGCTAACAGCCTGTGCCAGCGCCGCAGACAAATGTGCAGAAAGCCCATCCAAAAGTTGGGTATCCAAGGATAGCTCGCTATCGAGACTATCTTGTCCATTCGCGAGTGTGATATCCACATTTACAGGCGGCATTGGCGCCATAGACGAGGTTTCAGGGGAGACCACACCTACCCCTAGCTGACCATCCGCACCGCGCTTTAGGGGCAATACCGCCTCTGGACCTGCTTCACCGGCAAGTGCTACCAAACCCGGGCCTTCAACAATTCCGCCATCTGCAAAACGCGGTACTGCAAGCTGGCTTACCAACGCGCCAAAATCGCTAGCCCCTTCTGGCAGAGCGCGTGTTACAATGTCTGCTAGCAGGCTTTCTAGCTGGCGGGTAAGCTGTTGTTCAAACTGGCGAAGCTGTCTCTGAATAAGCTGGGAGCGGCTATTTTGCTGATCCATGGAGGCGTGCAGGCGGCGCAGCTCCGCCCCCAGCTCGCTCAGCTGTTGTTCAACTGTCATGCGAAAATACCTCTTGGCAGGTTAAAAAATAAAGGGTTTAGGAAAAACTTTGGGAGAAACGAAGCGGCATAGCATCCTGACTGCTGGCCTCAACTTCAAACTCCAAATTAGCTGTTATCAGCGCATCTGCGGATTGCGGGGTAAGGCGCATCTCTCTGACGCGGGCATCGGTAATCTGCAGCCCAATTTGGGCTTTGTTATCATAAGCCAGAACAAGTTTTAGGGTTAATGCTTCCTCTGGTTCTGGCAGGGCAGCCAAAACTGCATCGGTGACTAAAAAGGACAGCCTGCCAGTAACTAAAAGCTTACCATCTATGAGCTGGCTAGGTGCTTTTTTGGTCATCACATATACAGCGCGCAAATCTGGCTTAGTCACTTGCAGTGAAAAAGATTGCAGTAGGGAGAGCGTTTGGCCATTCACCTCAATATTAATGCTTTTAACTTCTGGCAGGGGCGCAGGTTCTGAGCGGCTCGTTAAGGATTTTTCTATTTCCGCTATTTGGCGTGCCTCTTTTATACCGCGTGAGGCAATGCCTAAAAAGCTAATCTCAATAACCGGAGCACTGGTTTGTTGCAGGGTAAAGCTCAGCCGCTGAGCCTTCATGCCCTCAAATCTGGTAGCTGTTTTACCATTCTGAAAAAAGCGGAGTAAATTCAAACTTTGCGATAGGCTGGCCGCACCTGCCTCTTCAATTTTCTGGCCTTGTATGGGGACAAGCAAAGCTTTGGGCGGCTTAACTTCCTGCCAAATTGATTGCAACACAGACCCTACCATCAGCTTGAAAAATGCGCCCGGCACAGGGTGAAAGGAAAGCTGGCCAGTAACATTCTTGCGCAAGGTAAGTGCAAAAGGCTTTAATGCTACTGGGCTAAGCTGGCGATAAGCGCGGCGAAAATGCTGCTGACGGAAATCCTGACCGATCAGATAGGGGGCAGGATGCCACACAATAGAGAATGGTTTTGGTTCCTTATTTGCCTCATGCCCAGCATCCGGAGCGGCCAGAACAACCGCCTCATAGCCATATTTTACCATCTTATCTGACATATTTATGCTCTCTAACTATCTATTGGGCCCTCTATTGGGCGGTGAAAATAGGTGAATGGAATAGCAAAATGCAGCTTTTGAAAGGGCGGAATATCCAACGGTAATTCTGCTTCCAGCCTCTTTGTTCTAAGTCCATCAAAATGCTGCTGGCCAATAGCTGTATCAAGCGTGTCTATCAAACTATCTAGCTGTTGCATGCCGCTACCACTTGGCACCGCCAACCAGCCTTTCAGGCGCCCAGAGCTGAGGTTTTTATGCGTATCGATAAGCTGTGTATCTTGCGCATCTGACGTGAAAATAAGGCCCAGATACAGCCATGCCCTAAAACTATCCCTATCCAAAACAGGCGTATTTTCCCAGATGATTTGCACCTCATCTGATAGCAGGGCAGCCATTTTCAAGCCAAATGCCTGACGTATTAATGCCCGCCTCATCTAAGAGCTGGCCGTTGCAGAAGGGTGAGCTGATAAATCGCCCTATCCCCAGTTTTCGCGAGCAAGAGATAGCTTAATATTTGCCAATGGAAGCCCTGCACACAAACCGCTGATGCGTTGTCAAAAACAGCGGCACAAGTGGTAATAATAAGTGCTTGTGCCTGTGTTACCTGACCTAAATTCTGCCCATTTCCAGAACTGTTGGCAGGGCTAACATTGTAATCACTTATCAATATCTTGGCTGGCCATTTCTGGCGGCTTACAGGACCAGCCTTCCATGGGGTAACAGAGGTCTCATTGCGCAGCGCACTAGAAATCTCTGCCTGTATGCCAAACCGGTTTATCGCATTGCTGAGGCGGCGCGGGGATACTGGCGTGTGGGCTGGCCTCTCAACTGGCTCTTTGGGGGGGCTATCTTTATTCATGTCCGGGTAATCCTTGTATGGCCAGCCGGCAGCAATAAGGGCTGCAGGAGGTGGTGTAGGCGCGCGCGCCGGGAGGCTGGCGAGTTTTGATAAGACACGGCAATATCGCCTATTTTTTCGCGCTGGATGTGACCGCGCTGACCCAGCAAGATTTCAGCATCTGCCTCAGACGTAAGATAGGCTATCGCAAGCTCTACCACACCGCGTCTAATCGCTTCTGGAATGCCCGATATCTCATGCCCATATTGGTCGCGTGCACCAACCCGTGGCCAAGCGCGGCTTTGGCCTATCGATACAAGCCTGCCAGAAAAAACAAAACTTGCATCTATCTCATCAGAGGCGCGCAGCAACGCGCCCTGCACAGCCTCACTTTGATGCCCTTCAAATCCATTTAATGCGCGCGCGCTAGCATAGGAAAGTGCTTGTGCTGCTGTTAGATAGGCTCGCTCTATCATAGGTCTGCCTCATCAATAGTGGAGGTGATAAATTGTGATAAACAAAGCGGCGGCGACAAAAACGCGGTCGGTCTGCATAGCTGCCAGTTCCGATATTTGCTGCAACGATGGGTAAGATAAGCGGAGAGCCAGACAGATAGCTCTTGATCTGTCTGTCGGTAGCTTATCTGCACCTGCTCATCATTTGCTGCTAGTGCAGGCAGATAAACGCCCCTAGCCATAAAGACGCACCGCCCATTCAGGGCGTACCATTGCAGCCCCCCAGAGAATATCAAATTCCCAGACTGTTTGTTTATATTGCCGGCTAACTTCCAGCCGTAGCGATAGACCCGTATCTGGATCTGTAACCGACATCATATGTGCCCCAGCCCCTGTTTCCAGCCCAGCATGCGAGAGCGGCCGCATCGCCAAGGCCACCGCATCACGATGCATGATAAGGTTCACGGGTATATTTCTGTCCAGAACCAGTCTTTTGTTATTGGCAATAGCGCTCTTGATAGCAGGAGAAATAGATAAGTTCTTAGTGTTAGAAACACCCTCCTCTATTGCGGTTATCAAATAGGTAGTTTCGGCATCATCAGCAAAATGAAAGAGGGTTCCAGGCACTAAGCTTCCGCTTGATTGTGCCACTTGAATTACCGTTGCATTGAGCGGTGCTGCAGCCGTTAATTTGGTAACCGCCTCTTGTTTTGGAGACCGCGCGACCATATCCACAGAAAACCAATCAATACCAAATCGGCGTCCAATCTCGCCTTCCATTGCGATGGCCATGCTGCCAGATTTACTAACATCCATAAATTCTGGAATGGCCAGCACATTAGCTTCAGCATCAAAATCTAATACACCAAACCTGCCTGTTTTCGGGGCATGGCTCTGATTTAATAAACGCCGTGCTGCTATCGCTGCCCCTGTGCCTTCCAGTGCGACTTTTGCCGTCATATCTGCTGGAAAAAAGGGGGTTTTTCCTGCCCTGCCAATTTGATGTTTTGCCTGAGGGTAGAGACCCAGAATGGAGCTATTTACCGCTGTGGCTAGTGCTTGGATAGCTTCTGCCATCTGTAGGGGCAGAAACTGCTCTTGGGCATCAATTTGCATCATCTCTTTATCGGTTAGATAAAAGCTTGCGCGTTTCCAATGATCAAGGCTGATAGTCTGATGGCTAACAGATGTGTTTTCAGGTTCTGGGGGGGTATGAGATGGCATTACATCCTGCACCTCTATAGGCGCTGAAATTGGCACAGTAATATGGTCACCATGCTGGGCTGCTTCGTCTGAAAAACTGCTATTGACCAAACGTGGCAGGATGGCTTTTTCGCGTAAACTCAACAATCCACGGCTGACAATTTTCGGCATCAGGGTTTCGATTTGGTTACTCATATGGAGTTTCTCCTTGTTTTACAGATGGAATTTTTTACAGATGGGAAGGTTAGAGATGCGATTTATCGCAATATCGCTTTGCCAGTTGCTAGCGCCTCTAGCGCATGATTGATCTGATAGCTGTCATGGCGGGCAATTTCTGAGGCTGGTATTTCTGCGCGGCTATCTGGCCGGCTTCCAGTGCCGCGATGCTCTTGCTCAAGAACAGCATCCGAAACAATTTTCGGCTCTTGCTCTGGTTCTTTTTCTGACATATCTTCCTTCGCCTCCTCTGGCAGGGCATCCTCACTTATTGGTGAAAATTCGGGGGCTGGTGAAAATTCAGGGGCTTGTGATGGGGCTATCTCATGCTCATCAACAGTTTTTTGTTTCTCTATTTCATCAGCCACGATAGGGCCTCCTTTTTTGGTTATGGGATAAAAAAAACGCCATTTCGCGTACCTGAAAGGTGGCAAAAGGCGCAATTTGTAATAGCGCAGACAAAGCTGGTTTAATGCGGCGGAAGGCTTAAATCGAGCAAGCCGCGATGGGCTGCTTGCTGCAAAAACGCTTCCTGCGAAATCTCTCCTGTTTGGCGGGCATCTAGAAGCCACTTAGCCAGCTCAGCAGAGCCATTTTGTTGCAACCAGCCGCGACTAATCTTAATGCGACCAGCGGCAACAGCATCCAGATCTAGTAGCTGGGCAGCTTTTTCAAAAGCAAGGCGCAATCCATTTTCAAGCTGACTAACAACACCAAACAAGGCCGCATGATTTTGTGCTAGATCAAGCTGACGAGCCGTGGCGGTAACAGGCCCTGTATTCCTGCTCAGCATATCCAAGCCCAGCATCGCCATTTTTTCTTCCAAGTCTTTTAGATCCTGTCGCCCCGCTTCAATCGCAGCACCGCTATGTTCAACAAATTTTAAATCCGCAGCCGGGTCATCTGCCAAAATCAATCTGTTGGGACCAATTTCAATTTCGTTCTGGCCAAGCTGCAAAGCACGACCAAATAAAATAGGCACCCGCGCAACATGAAGGATATGACGCTGATCGCTCGATGATTGCCAATGCGCCAGATTAAGCCAAGCAAGGTCTATCAAAGGCGGCCTTCCCGCCATAAAGCCTGTAGGTTGTACGCATAAACTTAAGACTGGCACTTCACCAAAGTCATGCTGCCCACCTGCCATCTTTTGCCAGCCAGTGCGACCAGCTTCTTTTTGTGTCCACACACACCAATCTGTTGTTGTTATATGGCGTATAGTTTCCAGCACCTCCTCGCCAAAGCGACCTTTTTTGCGGGTAATCGTCTCGGCAAAACGCACCTCTTCTAACTTACCATCAAATGTACACCCTGCCCCTATCATCTGTTGTGCAGGGCGAATGACAAAATAAACCTGTCCGCCCTCAGCAGGTCGGTCTAGCTGAATATGTACCAACCCATCTAGCAGCAAATGAACAAGCAACTGGCGGGCAAACTCATCTAGCCCAGTACCGCAGCTATCCATATTTCGGCTTAGGTCTTGCAGTTTTGGATGCGCATCCAGCCATTGAACAGGCTCTGAAAAAGGCTTACCACTCAGCGCTTGGACCGTGCGGCCAAACCCGTTAAACAAGATGGTGCGGTTTAAGCGTGCGCGCCAGGCTGTCCAACTTTCAGCTGCTTCTCTTGGCAGCCAGCGTAAGCCAGCTTGACGCATTTTATGTGTCCCGCCCCTTAAATCAGCTACCAATTCTAGCTCGGGTGCCATCATCTGCCATGCGCGGCCACGTTGGGCAATATCATCCATATTCATTCCTATCGTGAAAGTTCAAACACTGCCCAAGACCTATCCACATTAAAGGCGTAGCTCTTCACTACTGGTCTCGGCCCCGCGCATCAGATAGCTCAGCGCCCACACCAGCGCATCCAAACGGTCTGGTGAGGCGCGCGAAATGACACCTGGCACACACATCACCATCTGATCGCACAGCACAGTAAATTCGCCTGCATGGCGCACCTCATCTCTGGCATAAGCAGCCGCAATCGGTAGCGCCCTATCGGTCTTGCCGCGCAAAGCGCGTGCTGGACGCACAGGCGGCAGAGCTGTTTTTGGGTTATGGGCACTTTGTAATAAATGGCGCACCAGATCGCCGCCCTGATTAACTTCTGCAACAATAGCTTCTACCCGCCATTTCTCTGCCATACGCGCTACTCTTGCTGCCCATTTTTCTGCACTGGCATGGCAAGAGGCATCTTCAAGCACCCAATAGCTGCCTGTGTTATCCTTTGCTGCGACGATAATTCCAGTTTCATCACCGCCGCCAATTGCTGGGTCAACACCCACCACACAGCGGGTTAATTGGGTGCGCGCTGGCATCACACGCACCGCCTCCTCTAGCTGGCTGCGCGCCCATAAAGCGCCTGCATACGCGCTAAGCAGCGCGCCCTCCAACTCTTGGCGTATCAGGTCCTTACTCTGAAGTTGCGTGCGCAAACTCTCGGCAAAGCCGGGCGCTAAATTTGCAGCATTCTCTGCGCTACTGCCTGTCACAAGTGCCGTTGCGCTATCTTCTGCCAGTTTTTTTAGCCAGTCCTTTGGGCGCGGTGTTGTTGTAGCCAATATTTGTGGTCTTTGGCCTTTGCGCATGCATAAACGCAAATTAATCCAAGCCTCTTCATAGCGCCATTTTGCGATTTCATCTGCCCAAACATAACCAAATTCTGGGCCACGCAATTGGTCTGGCCGGTCAGCTGAAAATACCGTTGCCCGCACACCATTTGGCCAGACAAGCAAACGCCGGCTGACAAACCATTGTGGCCGTCCTCCCTTTGGCGAGATGGATAGCACCCCAGAGGGGCCTTCGACCATCACCTGACGCACATCATCAAAAGTGGCGCCTACCAACCCCAATTCAGGCTGGCCAGCCCCTTCGGCTAAGCCGCGTATCCATTCCGCACCAGCACGTGTCTTGCCAAATCCGCGCCCCGCCATTAATAGCCAAACCTGCCAATTTGTAGGCGGCGGCAATTGCTTTGGACGCGCCCATAAACGCCAAAGATGCTGGAAAGCGCCTAAGCTTTTTTCATCTAAACTTTTAAGAAACTCCAGCCGCTGTTCAACTGTCAACGCCGCCAATAAGGGCAGCAAGCTTGGCTTCAAATTCCGCATAAAGACTATCTTGATCCAAACCCGGATGCCCGCCCTGCTTACCCGTATTCGTTTGCGCGGCACCTAACAAATGCATTAACAGCCTATCTGAAAATAGACGGCGGCATCCAATTTGTTCCCCTTGAAAGAAAATCGGCACCTCAACACCCTTAACCGCACGTTGCCAGGCGATATTACCTAGTCTGTCTGCAGCTTCTAAAAGCGCTTCATGCCATTGCTCATTAAATGCACTATCACCGCTACGCCAACTATAAATCGCAGCTCTGGAAGTGCCTGCAAATTCTGCGGCGATGGTAACATTGCCTGTATGCGCAAGGCAGAGCAGAAAAGCGGCTTTAATAGCTGTCCTGCCCTCAAAAGGCATCTTTTCAGGCATCTCATCGCTCATTTTTTGAAAAAATAACCACAAATAAAATATTGAAGGATAGATAAGTTTTATTTGCAGTGTATTCTAGGATTTATCCTATTTTGTTCCCTTTGTCAAGCAAATTTCAATTAACCTTTTCCAAACACATGAATTCGGTCAATGCTTTTTTATAACGAAGGTTAAGATGTGTGCGGCTAGAACCGTAGCGCAATTGCAAAGCAGCCCAAGGCACACCACAAGCACGCGCCCAAATTAGACGCCGCCTATCACCAGATAGCTTATTCAAAATATCAATGACAGCCATAGCGTCATCAATATCAACGGCGTTTGGAATTACTTTTAGCTTTTGCTGCTTTTGCTCTAAAATAGGCTGTGTTTTCTGGATGAAATCTGGCCAAGCTGAACGCATCTGCAAAGGCTTATCCAAGCTAGACACAGGTAGGGCAGATAGGGTTATAGTTGCTTTCTGCAAGCGCCTTTTTGAAGCTTCTGTCATATTTTATTCATCTTTTTCGCACATTGGAGAAGGGATATAGTTATATAGGATTTTTCCGATATTTTACATTACCAATTGGGATTGATCTCTGGTATTATTGACCGAAATGATTAAACAACTCTTTTATCTTCAGTTTAATGTGAATATTAGGAGCCTTAACATTCAATCCACTCTCCCCATTCAATTTTCTATGCCAGATAGGGATACATAATGACACATCCCCCCGACACACAGCGCCAGCGGGTAATGACAGCGTTGCAGGCACATCCGCCACGTTTGTTGCGTAGCCTGTCCCGTGAATTAGGACGTAATGATGCGTATCTTCATCAATATCTCTATCGGGGGACTCCGCGCCGCCTGCCAGAAGAAATTCGGCATAAGCTAGCTATTTTGCTGAATATAGATGAAGAAAGCTTGCGCGATGATGATGCCGCTAGGCGCCCTACCCCCTTTTATTTCACCATCCCCTTTATTGAAGTTCAGGCCAGTGCCGGGCATGGCAGCATTGCCACAGAACAGGATACTCTTGGCCAAAGCTGGGTGTTTCATCGCTCTGTGCTGAAAACAATTTATAGCGGCAACCCAAATGATCTGAAGCTGTTATCTATTCGCGGCGATTCAATGGAGCCAATTTTGTCAGATGGGGATAATATCATGGTCAATACCACAGATATCTCTCCTAGCCCTCCAGGCATCTTTGTTCTGTTTGACGGGATAGGCATTATGGCTAAACGGATTGAGCTGATCCCGCAAGCCAACGCTGGCCAGATAAGAATTTCATCTGCAAATCCACAATATTCTGCCTATCAGCGGCATCTTAATGATATAAGGATTATCGGCAGGGTTATCTGGTATGGTCGATCTTTGGCTCATTAACTGTCTGCGCCCTTAAAATATTGGTATAGCTGGTAGAAATTATGCGCTCACACCCTCGCTTTAAGCACAATAAAAAGAATATTCCAGCAAAGAAAAAACGTGGCAACAACCCACGCGACAATGCCAAAAAGCTACCACGCAACAGCCCGCCCATCACTGTGGAGATTACCCATATTGGTGGTCGTGGTGATGGGGTAGGGCGTGCAGATTATACCCTGAATTATACCCAGAAATCCTATACGGTATTTGTGCCAGAAACACTGCCTGGCGAGGTTGTTACCGCACAACCGCAGCAGATAAATGCCCAAGGTATCCGCGCCGAATTGATAGAACTTAATCAAGCAAGCGATAATAGGCGCACACCGCCCTGCCCAGCTTTCGGGCGTTGTGGCGGCTGCCAACTTCAGCATCTAAACGACAACAGCTATCAAAGCTGGAAATCAGCAATCTTGGAAAAAAGCCTTTCAGAGTTAGGTGTTGTACCGAAAGAATGGGGGAGCGCCTTTTGGGGGGATGCACCGACAAGGCGGCGGGCTACCTTATCTTACCGCCGCACCGCAGATAGCGCCATTATCGGCTTTTTAGGCCGGCAAACCCATTTCATTACCCCGATCGACGAATGCATCATCCTGCAACCAGCAATAAAGGCGCTGTTAGTCCCTTTGCATATTTTTGCAAAAATGGCCCTAAAGAAAGGCGATACGGGCCGTTTGCAGATAAATATGCTGGATGCAGGCGCAGATATCACCCTGTTGCCAGATGCAGAAATGCCGCAAGACCAACAAACTAGCCTTGCCAGCGCAGCAGCACAAACTGATTTGCTAGCCGTAATAGTGCGGCTATCTATTCAGCAGCCAGATAGTCACGTTGCCACCCCCCTACTCGCACCCAAAAGTGCTAGCCTATCTAGCTTTGGTGTACCTGCAATAATGCCCCCTGCTAGTTTTCTGCAAGCCAGCGCAGAAGGGGAGGCAGCGATGATAAAGCTGCTGGCCAGCAAAATAGCTGATAATAGCCGCATCATCGACCTGTTTTGCGGGGCGGGGACCTTATCGCTAGGCCTATTGCCACGTGGGTGCGAGCTATTGGCAATAGATGAAGATGGGGCTGCAATCTCAGCCTTTGAAGCGGCAGCGCATCAAGCTGGTTTTGGCCAGCAAGCCCGGTTTGAGCGGCGAAATCTGTTTGATGCACCGCTTCTGCCAGCAGAAGTAAAAGGTATAGACACAGTCATTTTAGACCCACCAAGACAAGGAGCAGAGGCGCAAATAACCTTACTAAAACAAGCCTGTATCCCACAAATTCTGATGGTATCATGCAATCCGCGGACACTTGCACGCGATCTGGCCATTTTGATAGCAGACACCCGCTATCATCTGGACAGTGTTACCTTGATTGACCAGTTTGTGTATTCCACTCATATCGAGGCGGTAGCCTGTCTGCGTCTTGCAGAAGAAGACACAAAATAGGGCCATTAGAGATGATGAAATATTCAGTATCCTTGCATGGCCACGCTACCTCAGTCTCGCTAGAGCCAGAATTTTGGACACAGATCTGCCAAATTGCTAAGGCACGAGAGCAATCTGTCGCCAGCTTAATCTCAGAAATAGATGACCAGCGTGACCCACAAGATGGCACTGGCCTGTCTGGTGCGTTGCGCCTGTTTGTACTGAAAGATGTATTATCCCGTCTTGAGGGGGCAAGATAGCAAAAGTCCTGCTTGCTAAAGACACCCAAATGAAACAGATAATTAAGCTAAATAGATAATTTCGAAGCGACCTTAAGGGTCTATTCTGAGATAGCCTGCGCTCTCAAGATAGGGTATGAAGGAAGCTAGTATTCAATATTTTGGTTCAATAAAGCAGATACTTAAAACATTCATCGAAGGGGTCTAGTGATGCATCTTGCCATTTTACGCACCGGGCAAACCAATGCAGCTATTCGCGCCAATTTCCCAGACTATCCAGATTTGTACGAAAATTTGCTACAGGAAGGCGCAAGCCATATCAAACATGCCTTTAGCTTTAGTGATTTTGCTGTCTTTAATGGCGAGATGCCTGCCGATCCTGATGATTTTGATGGGTATATCATTACTGGTTCAGCCGCAGGCGTCTATGAAGATCATGACTGGATGCAACCACTTTTTGCCTTTATCAAAGCCTGTGATGCCCTGAAAAAGCCCTTATGCGGGATATGTTTTGGCCATCAGGCGATTGCCAAAGCCCTTGGCGGGGAAGTGGTAAAATGGCCAAATGGTTGGGGTGTTGGTGTACATGATATGCAGATAACCGCCCACACTGACTGGATGCCCCAAGCAGATAAAATGGCGCTGATTTATTTCCATCAAGATCAGGTAACAAAACTTCCAGAAGGCGCAAAAAAACTAGCCACTAATGAATTTTGCGCAATTGGCGCCTTTGCCAAAGCACAGCACGTTTTTTGCCTACAAGGCCATCCAGAATTCCCAGCTGACTATTCTGCAGCCCTGCTAGAGGCTATCCGCGAGAAGGTTGGCGACAGCCGAACGGAGGCCGCGCTTACGAGCCTTTCAGAGCATACAGACGCAACAGAAGTAGCACGGTGGATCGCTGATTTTTTTCATCAAGCGCATCTGGCCAACGCAGATAAAGCGAAACTAAAGACCGCTTAGAGTTTAAAAGGAATTAACGGTTATGGCGCTTATTCTGGGGCTTGATACAGGCGGAACCTTTACCGATGCAGCCCTTTTGGATTCTGATGCACGCGAAGTATTGGCACATGCTAAGTCCCTTACAACACGCCATGACCTGTCAGTTGGAGTAGGTGCAGCGATGGCTGCAACGCTGCAAAATTGGGGTGGTCAGAAGGCCCATATCAGCCTTGTCAGCCTCTCCACCACGCTTGCCACAAATGCGGTGGTGGAAAGTGTTGGTGGGGCGGCTTGTCTTATTTTGATAGGCTTTGATGATCAAATCCTAACCCGAGCCGGCTTGGCCGAAGCGCTAGGCAGTGAGCCAAGCTTTGCCATTAAGGGCGGACATAAGCCAGATGGTCGTCCGCAAACTGGATTGGATAAGCCAGGGTTAATCCGCGCGATAGAGGCTGTGAAGGGCCGGGTAACCAGCTTTGCAGTTGCTAGCCATTTTGCCACGCGCAATCCAGAACATGAACGCGAAGCGCGCGATATCATTATAGCTGAAACTGGCCTGCCTGTTAGTTGTAGCTTTGAGCTATCTTCATCATTGGGGGGGCCGCGCCGTGCGCTAACCACGCTTTTAAATGCGCGTCTGATAAGCTTACTAGATAGGCTTGTACAAGCCACAGAAAAACAAATGGCCAGCCTTGGTCTGTCTTGTCCTTTGATGGTGGTCAAAGGGGATGGCTCGCTCTTACATGTTGATTATGCGCGCACACGGCCAGTCGAAACCATCTTGTCAGGACCTGCGGCTAGCCTAGCGGGTGCAGCATTTCTTGCAGACCAGAAAGCTGCGCTTGTAGCCGATATTGGCGGCACCACAACCGATATAGCTAGGCTTCAGGGCGGGGCTGCCTTGTTAAGCCATGAAGGCGCACATGTTGGCGGTTGGCGCACCATGGTAGAAGCTGCTCATATCCGTACCAGAGGGCTAGGCGGAGATAGCGAAATCAGAGCCGATAACCGGGCCATGCAACCCAGCCTGCATATAGGGCCGCGCCGCGCCATACCCCTTAGTTTGCTAGCAACTGACCATCCAGAGATTAAACCAGTGCTTGTCCGGCAATTGGAACAACCAATAGCCCAACCCCATGATGGCCGCTTTGTGATGCCGCTTATGCCAGATGGCGTTCCAACATGGCTAAATCGCTCCGAAGCCAAACTTGCTGCAAAGGCCTTAGAAAAAGCGCCAATTGCGCTAGCCGAACTCGCCACCACACAAGTGGCTCTAGGGGCAGTAGACAGGCTAGTGCGGCGTGGCTTGCTGATCTTTGCCTGTTTCACACCCACTGACGCCTCGCATATATTAGGACGGTTTACCGAATTTGATGATGAGGCAGCAAATCTAGGCGCACAATTATTGGCACGGCAGAAAACTGCCGCAGGGGATAAAATTGCTGAAACAGTTGTAGACATAGCGCAAATGAGCCTTGATACGCTGAGCCTGCAATCTGCAATAAGCTTGCTAGATGCCGCCTTTGCCGAACAGGGAGAGGCGGAAAATATTGTCTCCACCTCTAACTTTTTGACCAGCAGCTTGAAACAGCACCAACAGAACAAGACGCATAAAAACAGGGCGGCGCGTGCCAGCTTAACACTAGAACTGCCTCTGATAGCGCTAGGAGCATCTGCTGCGGCCTATTATCCGGATATAGCTAAATTGCTGGGCGCAGAAATTATCGTGCCGCCCTTCTCTGAAGTAGCCGGGGCTGTTGGCGCCGCAGCAGGGTCTGTTAGGCAACGTGTTATGATACTCGTTACTCAACCCAAAGATGGCGTCTTTCGGGTACATCTGCCGGATGGGCTAGAAGATAAAACTGTTTTAGAAGAAGCGCTAGACCGCGCAAGAGAGGCCGCAAAGAGCCTTGCCAAGGCACGGGCAGAAGCCGCTGGCGCTAAACAGCTATCGCTTACTCTGGAAGAGAAGATAGACAAGATAGCCCTAACCGAAGAGAAATCTCTGTTTCTGCAAGCAGCTATTACCGCCGATGCTGCTGGCACACCTTCATAGAAAAAAACCTTCCCAAAAAATCTTTTGCATGTTTAGGTTATTTCCACCTCTAATAGTTGATAAATATTATGGCTACCGGAAAAAAACTTAACCCTTCTTTGATCGCTTTTATCCAGAAACAGCCCCTGTTTTTTGTAGGAACGGCTGCGCCTGATGGAAAGGTAAATATCTCTCCCAAAGGGATGGATACGCTTCATATATTGGATGAAAGTCACATAAGATGGCTTAATCTATCAGGAAGCGGCAATGAAACTGCGGCCCATTTGCGCCTAGCAGCCCGAATGACTTTGATGTTTTGTGCTTTTGATGGTGAGGCAAAGATACTGCGTGTCTATGGGCATTCTTTGGTAACACATCCATATGAGGCGGAATGGTCAGATAAGATTGCAAAATTTCCTGAATTAGCTGGATCACGGCAGATATTTGATCTCACCATTGATATGGTACAGGTCTCTTGCGGCTCAGGGGTGCCAGTAATGCGTTTTGAGGTAAATCGCGGAGCAGAAGAATTGGAACCTCATTTTGCGGCGCTGGGACAAGAGGGAGTAGAAGCGTATTGGCGCAAGAAGAATCAACGAAGTATTGACGGTTTTCCCACCGGCATCTTTGAAGATGAATAAATATACCAGCTAATAAGAATCATAAAAACATTAGGGCAGAAGCCGCCCCCATGCTTGAAGAACAGCAAATAGGCAATGCCCCCCAGCAATGCCTATCACCTCCTCAGCTAACTCAAACGATATCAAGGGTGGTAGCGATAAAGTCTTCCGCTGCACCTTCCATTACCACGCCTGACATATCGACGATATTAACGATAGTATCGCCCCTTATGCCCTCCAGCGTAACCGTGTTATCCCCGTCTGAAATGATGAAATTGGCCTCACCATCATTGGCAAAATCACCATAGCTAATCTTAAGATCGCTGTGGGCGCTATGCAGGAAGTTTAGGACCTCACCGCTATCATAGCCTTTGATAATGTCCTTACCAAAACCATAATCGCCTTCACCCTCATAGCTATAGGTGAAACCTCTTTCCTGAATATTGGTAGATTTCTCAGCGGCATTGGCAAAGATAAATACATCCTGCCCTCTACCGCCCATCAGCGTATCATTCCCTACCCCGCCTATCAGGGTATCGGCCCCTTTACCGCCAAATAGCCGGTCATCCCCTGTCCCGCCAAATAACATATCATCGCTCTTGCCGCCCTTCAGAACATCATCGCCAGCTTTGCCGATCAGCGCATCATCGCCATAACTTAACGCAACAGCATCTGCTGACGCGGTACCTTTTATTACCTCACCACCAACATCCCGAGCTTCGCTCTGTAGCTTAACCATACGCCAGTCATTAGCATACCCATCCGCCTGATTATAATCATACCAAAAGACATTAAAAACTTCCTCATCACCAACCACTGTATCGGTCATGTTTAACGATACATTGCCGCTCATATCCCCATTTTCATAGAGCCAGCTTCCGTCAAAATTTTTGATCGTTATGCTGGCTGTTTTGGCAGAGATATCATCTGGAACTCCCTCCCTGCCGTTATTTATAAAATCGGGGGAAGTCCAAAGCCCTAAATAATCTGTGAAGGTTATTCGTAAATCTACCGTGCCATCATCGCCAATCACAAACTTCCGCGTAACCTCGGTTGCGGCGAAAACCTGATACAAAAAACCATCATAATTATCGGCAGTGAACCCGCCAAAGACAATTGAAAGCTTGTTGATAGCACTGCCATCATCTGATGCGATGACCTGCTTGCCAAAAGCCCGGCCATTAATTTGTGCAGTTACACTGCTCTCGCTAACTTCAATCACATTTGAATGGCTCATGATATACCCTCCCAAAGGTTAAGGTAATGACATTTTAGAAAAACCCGTCCTAAGAAACTGAAACCTAGGAAACTGAAACCTAGGAAACTGAAAAAAACACAACTGAATAAAATATAAATGAAATATTTATTTTTTCTCTCTTTGGTTGTTATTTTAGCGCCTATGTAAGTATAAAGCCTTTTCCTTTGCAATACTCATTAATTTATAGATGTGTAAATTTTTCTATTATAAAGGATTTTTATATACCCTTAAATGACTATTTATATCAAAATCCGGCTATATCAAAATCTGGCTATATCAAAATCCGGGCAAGCCTCTAGAAAGGCATAATAAATAAATTGACATGGTGGCAATGTACTTATTGCACCAATATATTTTTGATCTGAACCTTTGTCTGATGCTCCTTTTTGATAAAGATAGGCATCTTAACGTTGAGATACGCCAAGAAGATACGTTTTGGAAGATACGTTTTGGAAGATACGTTTTGGAAGATACGTTTTGGAAGATACGTTTTGGAAGATACGTTTTGCCGAAAAGATACGCATTGCCAAAGAGGATACGTTGTATTGGTGTACTCATTTAGGAAAATTACATGTTACAAAACAACAAACTCTATGCCGAAAACCAAGGTTATATCCTAGGCGTTATGGCTGTTCTGGCCTTTAGCCTGACCTTGCCTATAACGAAATATCTAACGCCCTATCTCTCTGTTTGGGATATCGGATTTGGCCGAAGCCTTTTAGCTGCGATCGGGGCCGTAGCTATTTTAGGGGTATATCGGCAATCATGGCCGACAAGACGCCAATTTCTACTCCTGCTTGTGGTGGCAAGCGGTATTTCATTTGGGTTTCCGGTGCTCACCGCGGTTGGCATGCAATCTGTACCCTCTAGCCATGGCGGCATCATATTAGGGGGATTGCCGCTTGTAACAGCGCTGATAGCGTGCTTTCTATCAGGAGAAAGACCAAGCCCTCTTTTTTGGGTAGTAGCGGTTACAGGCTTTTTGATTATCGCTGTTTATTCCGTGATTAGCACTGGGACAAGTGCAGATATTGCCCTTTACAAAGGAGATATTGCGCTTGTTGGGGCTGTATTATTTGCCAGTCTTGGTTATGCACAAGGCGGCTTGCTAGCGCGAGAATTAGGCGGCTGGCAGGTCATTTGCTGGACATTGGTTGTATCTTTGCCTTTCTTAGTACCTCTCACAGTAATCTTAGGCGATATCACAGCATTTCAAAATTTACCTATGCAAGGATGGCTTGCCTTTGCCTTTTTGGCCCTTGTAAATTCTTTGGTTGGGTTTTTCTTTTGGTATAGGGCACTGGCGATAGGCGGTGTGCCAAAGATAAGCCAAATCCAATTACTTCAAACCTTTTTTACCTTTGGTTTTGCCGCCCTGTGGCTGAACGAAACCATCACGCTCACCATGATTTTTTGCCTAATTGCTACTGTAGTGGTTGTTTGGATCAGTAAAAAAATACCAGTAGCAAGTGCCGCTGGAGACAAGAAATGAACGACCAATATAAAGAAGTTCCCGGCCATTTGGGTGAAAATACCGCATGAAGTAAAACAGGTGGATGGTGGAGAGAGAGTTTCACTTGTTTACTTTTATTCAGACAATGAAGGTATTAATCAAAATACGCAGTGATATTAGTGCGCTCCAGGCGATAGATATTTCTTTATCTCGCCATAAGCTTTTATCAAAGCCTCATCACTGCAATAGGCTGTCACACATGTTCTGATAAAATAGCGTTGTTGGATTGCACGGCCACAAAATTGTGAGGATGGAGATGTTTTGATACCCTTTTCCTCCAGCGCCGCGACCATCTCAGTATCTTTTGTTTTAGCTGTTATTTCTATCCAATAATGAGGGGAATAGCTTTGCGTGAAATACGTTACATCACCCATTACGTCATTTAAGAAGGCTTTTCGTCTTAAAATTTCAACACGACTAATGGCAAGGCAATCTTGTGCATAGCCGCTCATAATTCCGCGTTTAGCCAGCTCATGTACCAACGGCGTTGCCATCCAACAGGTTTCTTGGATCATATTTTTGAAGGTTGAAATCATTCTTCTTGGAACGGCCATATATCCAACACGCAAGCCAGACGATAACGCTTTGCTAACACTGGATAGGATAATTGTCTGGTTTGGTAGCCTGTCAAAAAATGCACCTGTATTTTCAGGACAGAGGATACCTTGCGTCTCATCTTCTATTATTATGAGTTTATGTCTTTCACAAAAATGTGAAATTTCATCACGGCGCTCAGCAGGCATATGGATATTGGTAGGATTATGAAGGGTGGGCATCACAAAAATAGCAGAAAAGCGATATTGCTTGAATTTCTGCGATAAATCGTTAGGGCAAAGCCCTTTATTGTCCATGGCAACAGGGATGATGTTAATTTGAAATCTCTTTGCCAAGGAAAGCAAGCCGGGGTAGGTGTATTCATCCACAGCGATTGTATCATGCGGTTGCAGAAGCGCATTCAGTATTAGTTGCAAGCCATGTTGTGAGCCGTTGATGCATATTATTTGGTCTGGCTTTGCTTCCGCACCAACAAATGATAACCATCTCACCCCTGCTTCTCTATGTGACAACAAGCCCTGCTCATCTGTATAATTTAGCAGATAAAATAACGTGTTATCATCAATTTGTGAGAGATCTGTAAAACCTCTCCACATCGACTTTTTATCAGATAAAAGAGATTGATTTCGTGACAAATCAATAACCGATGCTTGAGATAGATTTGCCGCAGGGTTTATCACGGCTGGTGCGTTACGAAAACGGTGGTTTTTGTGCCTATCTGTTCTGAGGACATAGCTTCCATCGCCTACATATCCAACAATTAAGCATTGTCGTTCAAGAGCTCTATAGGCGCGTTGCACAGTCTCTGGGGCAAGATTCAATTTCCAGCTCAAGGTGCGATAGGGCGGTAATTTACGACCAGCCACGATACGATTAGAGAGAATCTCCTCTGTTATAACCGATGCCAATTCTTGATATACTGGCCGCTTCTGCCTATCTAGCTTTAGCGTTATATGCCGAATGATATCCTCATAAGAAGGGACGTTATTAGCAGCTCCAGAGTTGTGAGATTTGGATATATTCATTTCACTCTCTAGCAGAAAGTGAAAACAGGGATGTTAGGGCAACCAAAATAAGAGCAAAGAGAATAAGAACAAAGATAGGATTGGTTAATTTGCGGGGGCGTCTCACGGCAAAGCCTTACGGGTCGGGGTTTCCTGACTGCCCAGTTTAAGGCCATTAACCAATTCGCCAAACCCTACTTTGGCTTTTCAATAACATATCAGAACGTTTATCCACTATTAGATGGATAAAATTTTTGAAAACTATTGGGGAGTACAAGAGGTGTTCGCAATATGAAGAAGGATGGTGGGCCCGGCAGGACTCGAACCTGCAACAACACGGTTATGAGCCGTGGGTTCTAACCAATTGAACTACAGGCCCGCCAAATTTGCGCTTTCACGCGCAATCTCATTCGTGCCTTTATTGGCGCATAACACCGATTTTTGCAAGCTTAAATCTACGCAAAAACAGATAGCTGCCCAACATAACACCCCTTACTGTCTTTATTAATGCTCCAAGAAACTGCGTAATTTACGCGAGCGAGACGGATGTTTAAGCTTACGCAAGGCTTTGGCTTCAATTTGGCGGATCCGCTCTCTGGTGACAGAAAACTGCTGACCAACCTCTTCCAGCGTGTGGTCAGTGTTCATGCCAATACCAAACCGCATCCGCAAAACCCGCTCTTCACGCGGCGTTAGCGACGCCAGCACCCGTGTTGTTGTTTCACGCAAGTTTGAATGAATAGCTGCATCTAGCGGCTGTACAGCGTTCTTATCTTCGATAAAATCGCCAAGCTGACTATCTTCTTCATCCCCTATCGGCGTCTCAAGACTTATCGGTTCTTTGGCAATTTTCAGCACCTTACGCACTTTATCCAGCGGCATAGATAACTTTTCTGCTAATTCTTCTGGGGTCGGCTCACGCCCAATTTCATGCAGCATATGACGCGATGTACGTACAAGCTTATTAATCGTTTCGATCATATGCACCGGAATGCGGATAGTGCGCGCCTGATCTGCAATAGACCGGGTGATGGCCTGACGTATCCACCAAGTCGCATAGGTGGAGAATTTATAACCCCGGCGATATTCAAACTTGTCAACCGCTTTCATCAGCCCAATATTGCCTTCTTGGATCAAGTCAAGGAATTGCAATCCGCGATTGGTGTATTTCTTGGCGATAGAGATAACCAAACGCAGATTAGCCTCAACCATTTCTTTTTTGGCTCGTGCTGCTTCGCGCTGGCCACGTTGGATGGTTTGCACAACGTGCCGCATTTCAGTGACAGTCAGCCCTACATCATCGGCAACGAGCTGCATTTTCTTGATGCTGTCTTTTATCTCGCCCTTGTTATCAGCGCGTAACTTCTGCCATGCTTTTGTCTTGAACTCTTCGGCTGGCCATTTGGCTTCTGTTTCATGGCCAAACCAAGAGTTGATGAACTGGTCACGCGGCACACCACAAGTTTGCGCCATACGCAGCATCCGACCATCGATAGACGTCATATGACGATTTAGATCAGAAAGCTGCTGGTTCAGGCTTTCCAGACGGTTTGAATGCAAATAGACATGCTGCATCTCTTCTACGAGCGCGATTTTCATATCTGCCAGCTCGTCTTCTTTAGCATCAGGCAGCGCTTTACCCTTTTGGGCGGATGCAACTTTTTTATCTTGCAGGACAACATATTTGCCAAACAGCTTTTCGATTTTCTTAAACTGCGTCATCACGTCATCAAACACAGCTTCTTCCATCGCCGCTAATGATAAGGTTAAATCATCCCCTTCATCATCTGCGTCATGCTCGGCGTTTGTGCCCTCGCCTTCTTCTGCATCTTCATCTTCTGAGCTGTCTTCTATGCCTTCGTCATCTTCATCTTCATCTTCATCTTCATCTTCATCGTCACTGGCAACAGCAGCCGTAACTGGCCGTGGACCCGCACCGCCCGGGATACCGCTATTATCTTCGATAGGCACGCCGTTCAGACGGATATAGGTCAGGTCCAGATCAATAATATCACGCAAGGGCACCGCAAATTCGCGCACCTGCTGTGCCCATGTAAGTAAGGCACGGATAGTTAACGGAGATTCGCAAATACCGCCGATCATCATCTCGCGACCAGCTTCAATACGCTTAGCAATGGCAATTTCGCCCTCGCGCGACAACAGCTCAACCGACCCCATTTCGCGCAAATACATACGCACCGGATCATCAGAGCCGCTCACCTCACCATCGGATAAGTTACCAGATTGCGGGGTTTCTGTGGTTTCCTCGGCCTCGCGGTCTACATCTTCTGCAGCGTCAACAACATTTACGCCCATCTCGCTGAGAGAAGCCATAACATCTTCAATTTGCTCAGAGGTGAGTTCACCCTGCGGCAAGGCAGCATTTAGCTCATCATGGGTAACAAAGCCCCGTTCCTTGCCCTTTTTGATAAGCGCTTTAACTGCGGTATTTTTGGTATCAAGGATAGGGGCATCATTATTCTGCTCCTGTGCCTCAGCTGCTGCTTTTTTTGCCGATTTGCGCGCCATATTGATTATCCCCCAAAAGGCTCTTTGCCTACGGTTCAGCTACGGTTGCTAGGTGCCTGTCCCGTGCGTCTGGTTTTGTGCAATAAGCGATCCAAAATCTCGCTCAAGATTTCTTTCGCTCTTGCAGCTGTCCAGCCAGCGCTCCCCTGTTTGAAACTGGCATCCAGCCGAGCCGTCATATCCGACCCAAACAGGTCTTCAACAACCGTATTAGACCCTGAATGTTCTAAATGATACCGAACGGCGGCTTCGTCAAGGTCTGGCGTCGCAATAAGCAGGTCAATTATCTGTTTTTTTGTAATTTCCAGCTCATTATCTTCAAATTGCATCATCGCCAGCTCTTCAGCGAAATCTGAAAATAGCTCTGGGAACCTTACCAGCAATGCCAGCACCGCCTGATATTGTACCCGCACCCCTGTTTTGGGACGTCTTGTGCGTACCATCTGCCCTGCTTGATACCCCCCGCCAGAAGCATAACTACCAGAAGTATAACTACCAGAATTTCCACCCCTTGCCCCTTTTAAGGCAGCACGCATCGCCCCAATACGATATTCAACATCATCTAGATAGGCAGTGCGGGTCTGATTATGGCTGATGCTTTTCACGAGCTGGCGCATATCTGCCCAAAAGGCAGCTCTCGCCCCTGGCTGGGTGCGGGCATCTTCTAGCCTATATTCGCTGAATTTACGTTGCCACAGTGTGTCCAGAATACCGCTCGCTGCAGTTAAAATTCGCCGCAAGCCCTCTTCACCCTCACTTTTCAAGATATCATCCGGGTCTTGTCCAGCAGGCAAACTAGCAATACGCACGGTTCGCCCCGGCTCTAGGAGTGGCAGAATACGTTCAATGGCCCGCGATGCCGCCTTTTGGCCAGCAGCGTCCCCATCAAAGCATAAAATAGGCTCTGGATGTAGTTTCCAGACCAGTTGTATTTGCTGTTCTGTTAGCGCAGTCCCTAGCGGGGCAAGGGCGGCGGCTACACCGCTTGCAGACACCGCAATAACATCCATATACCCCTCAACAACCAGCAAAGGCAGGCCCTGTCGTAATAACGCGCGTGCCTGTGTCCAGCCATATAAAACCGCTTTTTTAGAAAAAGTTGGTCCTTCTGGTGAATTTAGATATTTTGGCTGTGCATCCCCAAGAGCGCGCGCACCAAAGGCGATAACCCGTCCTTGCCGATTTTGGATAGGAAACATCAACCTATCGCGAAAATAATCATAAGGCTGTCCGTCTCGCTCAGAAATACCAGCAAGACCTGCTTGAACGATAAGCTCCTTTGGAAATTGGCGCTGCTGCAAGCTGGGGTAAAGTCCTGAACGCGGTGCATAGCCAAGCATAAATTGGGAAATAATAGGGGCATCTAGCCCGCGAGAGCGAATATATTCAGATGCTGCATTCCCCACAGGACTGTCCAGATTTGTTTGATAAAATTGAGCCGCAAACTCTAGCGCGTCTATCGCTTGTTTGCGCTGCTCGGCCTTTTCACTGTCCTGTGGTGCGCTGTTTGGTACCGCCATGCCAGCCACATCAGCTAGATAGCGCACAGCCTCCATAAAATCCATGCCATCGCTTTCGCGCAGAAAACTGATCGCATCTCCTGATACACCGCACCCAAAGCAATGATAAAACCCCTCACTATCATTGACATAGAATGAAGGGGTTTTTTCAGAATGAAAGGGACAAAGTCCAGCTAATCTGCCGCCCTTAGGTACCAGCTTGACCCGCTTGCCAACCAAGTCAGACAAGGTTGTTCGGGCGCGGAGCTCTTCTATAAATTCAGGTGCAACTGCCACTTTGGTTTAAATCTGCCCTATAGTTTTGAAAAAAGGCATTAATGATGGTGCTGCCCTTTACAAAAAAGTCGGTTGTTCTGCCGCAGACAAGCCTAGCCCATCAGAGCTGCTTTGACCATCTGGCTAGCAGCAGAAAAATCCATCTGGCCAGCATAATGCTCTTTTAAATGTGCCATGACTTTGCCCATATCTTTGATAGAGGCAGCCCCAGTTTGTTCCACTGCACCCTCGATAGCTTTTTCAATATCGTCATGGCTCAGCTGTTCTGGCAAGAACTGTTTAATAAGCTCTATCTCTGCCTGTTCAGCGCTTGCCAATTCTGGACGCCCACCATCTTCGTACATTTTCGCTGATTCATTGCGCTGTTTAATCATGGTTTGCAGCATAGACAGAATTTCATCATCTGAAATGCCGTCATGGTTATTATCCGAACGCGCGGCGATGTCTCTATCCTTCAGGGCGGCTGTAATAAGCCGGATAGTAGACAAGGCTGGCTGATCTTTGGATTTTAACGCATCTTTCATTGCCTGAGCGATTCGTTCACGCATGCAATTTGCCCCTCTAATTGACTCTATGAAAAGCTATTTTCTTCTACACCAGATAAAGCCTCTTACCCTTTTTTTAGCCTATCTGTGCAGATTGAGGAAATCTTTTACGCCAGAAGCCCTTTTCACGCAAGACAAGACTTGACCATCATAGGTTGGCTGGAGTAGACAATGGCAATTTTGTGCGGTTGACGGCGCATCTGTGACATACGGCCCTAAAGAGGCCTGCCGATTACGTCCCTCTGCAGCTGTTTCACAAAATTATTGTTTAAATTCAGACAGGAAGCCTGCCCTATGCCTGACGCTGTTTATGATGTGAAAACCCTTTCTCCTTTCTCTCCTCCCAGCGCCGCAACGGCAGTTTTGATTCTCGAAGATGGCTCCATTTTTTATGGGTCTGGATTTGGTGCAGAAGCTACCAATGTTGGCGAGATTTGCTTCAACACATCCATGACAGGCTATCAGGAGATCATGACTGACCCCTCTTACGCTGGTCAGATTATCACCTTTACCTTCCCGCATATTGGCAATACCGGCACGAATGATGACGATATTGAAACCCTACATCCCGCAGCGCTCGGAATGGTGGTTCGCAATGATGTGACTGAGCCATCAAATTGGCGTACATCCAGCGACTTACATCAATGGCTAGCCGGGCATAACCTGCCTGGCATTGCAGGTATTGATACACGGGCACTAACCCGCACTATCCGCGATAATGGCGCTCCAAAGGGTGTGTTATGCCATGCAGCAGACGGTCAATTTGATATAGCTGCCTTGCAAAAATTGGTTGCAGATTGGCCCGGCCTGAAGGGCATGGATTTGGCGAGCGTAGTATCTACTGAACAGGATTTTAGCTGGGCAGAAGGCAGTTTTGACCTTGAAAAGAACGCCGCTGAAACCCGCAATGATGGGTTGCGTGTTGTAGCTATGGATTTTGGTTGCAAGCAGAATATTCTGCGCTGTCTTGTAGATGCTGGCTGCATGGTGGATGTTGTGCCTGCCACTGCAAGTGCTGATACGATACTAGCGCGCAAGCCAGATGGTGTGTTTTTAGCGAACGGTCCGGGCGATCCAGCCGCCACAGCCGATTTTGCAGTAGCTGAAATCCAGAAGCTTATAGATAGCAACATACCTATCTTTGGAATTTGTATTGGTCATCAGTTGCTTGCACATGCCATGGGCGGGCAGACCACAAAGATGGCACGTGGGCATCGCGGTGCTAACCATCCAGTGCGCGACCTAACCACTGGCCAGATTGAAATCACCAGCCAAAACCATGGCTTCTGTGTTGAACAGGACAGTCTACCAGCGAATGTGGAAGTGACCCATATCTCGCTCTTTGACGGTTCTGTAGAAGGGTTGCGACACAAAACAAAACCTGTTTTCTGCGTCCAGTATCATCCAGAATCCTCCCCCGGCCCACATGATAGCCGGCATCTGTTTGCCCGCTTCACCAAGATGATGAAGGATAATCAAAAATCGTGATGCACCTTTTTTGCCAAGTTTGTTTTTCTCTAACCCCGAATTCAGGTAGCCAATATGCCCCGTCGTAATGATATTTCTTCTATAATGATTATTGGTGCAGGCCCCATCATTATTGGGCAAGCTTGCGAATTTGACTATTCTGGCGCACAGGCCTGTAAAGCCCTGCGTGAGGAAGGCTATCGTATCATCTTGGTTAACTCAAATCCGGCCACGATTATGACTGACCCGGACATGGCTGATGCTACCTACATTGAGCCTATTACCCCTGAAATGGTTGCACGCATTATCGAAAAAGAACGTCCCGATGCATTGCTGCCAACAATGGGCGGGCAAACTGCGCTTAACACTGCGCTCTCTCTGCATCATGACGGCGTTCTAGATAAGTTTAATGTTGAACTTATTGGTGCAAAGCCAGATGCAATCGAAAAGGCAGAGGATAGAGCCTTGTTCCGTAAAGCGATGGATTCTATCGGTCTTGAATCTGCACGCTCCCGCACGGTAGGTAATTTTGAAGAGGCGATGGCCGCGCTTGATATTGTTGGCTTGCCTGCCATTATTCGCCCGTCTTTTACGCTTGGCGGTGAAGGGGGCGGGGTTGCTTATAACTCAGAAGAGTTTGAGGCGATTGTTCGCGATGGTTTACGTCTATCACCTGTATCAGAAATTCTCATTGAAGAATCCCTGCTCGGCTGGAAAGAATATGAGATGGAGGTGGTGCGGGACCATGCTGATAACTGCATCATCATCTGCTCCATTGAAAATGTTGATCCGATGGGTGTGCATACTGGCGATTCTATCACCGTTGCGCCTGCCCTGACCCTGACAGATAAGGAATATCAGGCACTAAGAGATGCCTCCATCGCAGTATTACGCGAAATTGGTGTGGATACAGGCGGCTCAAACGTGCAGTTCGCAGTTAGTCCAAAAGATGGGCGCATCATTGTTATCGAAATGAACCCTCGGGTCTCGCGCTCTTCGGCGCTTGCCTCAAAAGCAACAGGCTTTCCCATTGCCAAAATCGCGGCAAAGCTCGCTGTGGGGTATCGTTTGGATGAGCTGGATAATGATATTACCGGCGTTACCCCAGCCAGTTTTGAGCCAACCATAGACTATATTGTGACCAAAATTCCGCGCTTTACGTTTGAGAAGTTTCCGGGCGCGGTTGCTGAGCTTTCCACATCCATGAAATCTGTGGGTGAGGCGATGGCTGTTGGCCGCAGCTTTGCTGAAAGTCTGCAAAAAGCGCTGCGCTCCCTTGAGACAGGTCTAAATGGTCTAAGCCCTATTCCAGCTCCAGATGCGCAAGGTGAGGATCTAAAAAACACTCTAAGAGGCTGGATTTCTGGACAGACACCAGATCGTATTTTACGGATAGCTGAGGCAATGCGCCTTGGCATGTCAGTAGAAGAAATTCACCAAACTACTTTTTGGGACAAGTGGTTTTTGAACCAAATAGCAGAGATTATTAGTGCTGAAGCCTATCTGCATAATAATGGCCTGCCAGCTGATGCAAATACATTGCACAAGATTAAATCGCTTGGCTTTAGTGATAGCCGCATCGCCGAATTGACCGCAACGAGCGAGGCAGATGTTACTTCTGCGCGCCTAAGCCTTGGCATTACCCCAATTTATAAGCGCATTGACACCTGCGCGGCTGAATTTGCCTCTGATACTGCTTATCTTTATTCTACCTTCGAAAACAAAGCTGGGGCGGTATGCGAATCTGCACCCTCTGACCGCGAAAAGATTGTTATTCTGGGTGGTGGGCCTAACCGTATCGGACAAGGTATCGAATTTGACTATTGCTGTGTGCATGCAGCATATGCTCTTTCAGATGCTGGGTTTGAGACCATCATGATCAATTGTAACCCTGAGACGGTTTCAACCGATTATGACACCTCTGATCGCTTGTATTTTGAGCCTCTGACCCAAGAAGATGTGATTTCTGTCATTCGCCGGGAGGCTGAGGAAGGCACGCTGAAGGGCGTCATCGTCCAGCTTGGCGGCCAGACCCCATTGAAAATTGCAGCTGCTCTAGAGGCGGCTGGTATTCCTATTCTTGGCACCAGCCCAGATGCGATTGATTTAGCTGAAGACAGAGAACGCTTCCAGCTTCTATTGCAAAAGCTGGATTTAAAACAGCCTGAAAACGGCATCGCCCATTCGGTCGAGGAAGCAAGAGAAATAACCGAGAGAGTCGGTTTGCCTGTTGTTATCCGCCCTTCTTATGTGCTGGGTGGACGTGCAATGGAAGTCGTTCATCAGATGAGTGATCTGGAACGCTATATGCGGGATGCAGTAGTGGTATCAGGCAGTAATCCTGTGCTTATAGACCGGTTCTTGGAAAATGCGGTTGAAGTAGATGTTGACGCGCTTTGTGATGGCGATGATGTCTTTATAGCCGGCATCATGGAACATATTGAAGAAGCTGGTATCCATTCAGGGGATAGTGCCTGTATTTTGCCGCCGCAAAATCTGTCGCCCGCCGTTACACAGACCATCAAAGATCAGACTAAAGCGCTAGCCCATGCCTTGCAAGTTGTCGGGCTGATGAACGTGCAATTTGCTGTAAAGGATGAAACTGTCTATTTGCTGGAAGTAAACCCAAGAGGTAGCCGCACTGTGCCATTTGTTGCCAAAGCAACTGGGAATGCAATCGCTAAAATCGCCTCACGGATTATGGCTGGAGCCAAATTATCTGACTTCCAAATGCTGACTGATCTAAACGCGCATGTTGCTGTAAAAGAGGCAGTTTTCCCGTTTTCACGCTTTCCAGGTGTTGATGTTTTCCTTGGCCCAGAGATGAAATCAACTGGCGAGGTGATGGGCATTGATAATGACTTTGGCCGCGCCTTTGGCAAAAGCCAACTTGCCGCTAGCACAGTATTGCCGCTTGAAGGTACTGTCTTTATTTCGGTTAAAGATGCAGATAAAGCAGCCTTTATTCCGATTTGCCGCGATTTATCAGAGATGGGATTTGAAATTCTGGCTACTGGCGGTACGACGGATGCATTGCAAGAAGCAGGCGTTCCAGCCTCCCGCATCAATAAGGTGATGGAAGGCCGTCCACATGCCGTAGATGCTATGCTGTCTAGCCAGATTGCGCTGGTGTTAAATACAGCGCAAGGCGCGCCAGCTATTCGGGATAGTTTTTCCCTACGTCAGACTGCTTTGAAAAATAATATTCCCTATTACACCACTGTTTCTGGTAGCCGCGCTGCGGTTGCCGCCATCAGAAGTATGAAAGATGACATGTTGGGTGTAAAATCTATTCAGGATTATTTGCCAAACCGGCCAAATTTATCGTAGCCTTTTTTGATAATCTTGAAAGCAGTATGCGCACGCCCCATTTGAGGGGTAGAAAACACCAAAGGGCAATACAATGGAAAAGATCCCCTTTACACAGCACGGTCTGGACAAGTTAAAGGCTGAGCTGACAAATTTGAAATCCGTGGAACGGCAGGCAGTTATTCGCGCCATTGCCGAAGCGCGAGAACATGGCGATCTTTCTGAGAATGCCGAATATCATGCCGCGCGTGAACGCCAGTCCTTCATTGAAGGGCGCATTACCGAGCTTGAAGATGTGACGAGCCGCGCTGAAGTGGTGGATATGACGCGCCTAACTGGCAAAACCGTCACCTTTGGTACCAAGGTTGTCATTGCAGATGAAGAGACAGATGCTGAGTCTACCTATGTCATTGTAGGACCGTATGAGGCAGATATCTCCAAACAGATGATTTCGACCTCGTCCCCTATTGCCAGAGCCCTTATTGGCAAAGTCGAAGGTGATTCAGTAGAGGTGCAAACCCCTCGTGGCCCGCACCCTTATGAGATTGTAACTATAAGCCTGATAAGTGAAGCTGATCTGTAAAGACTAGGTTGTTTTATAATTTCTATTTCAGATTTTTGCTCTATCTGCGCAACAGCTTTAATTAGCTTAAACGGTGATGGGCACGCCTGGCAAATTTTTGCGGGAGCGAATAGATAAAGCTGTTTTTACATGGCTAACATTGGGTGCTGGGGTTAGCTTTGTGGTAAGGAAACGCTGAAAATCGTCCCAATCATGAGCAACAATCTTCAATAGGAAGTCTGTTTCCCCCATCAGCATATTACATTCGCGCACCATGTCCCAGCTGCTGACCAGCGCTTCAAATTCCTGTAAATCAGTTTCCGCCTGACTGGTTAAACCCACAAAGGCAAAAATCGTCACCGTATAGCCTAGCGCTTCAGGGTCGACATCCGCATGATAGCCTTTGATGATATCTGCATCTTCCAACGCACGTACACGCCGCAAGCAAGGCGGTGCAGAAATACCAGCATTTTGAGCCAATTCAACATTGGTCATACGGCCGTTTTCTTGCAGATCATGCAGAATTTGTTTATCAACAGAATCTAGTTTGAATTTCTTAGACATAATCTCTTATACTATTAAAATGGGTTTAGCCGATAGAACAGGCTTGGATAGCGAAAGTTGAGTCTAGCCGATAAATCTACGTAATATAATTTAACCATAACATGATTACCGCCTGAATAAAGCAAGATTATTACAAAAAAATGAAATAATTGATTAAATCCTTCAATCTCAGAGTTTTAAAAATATGGCCTCAGGAAAACGCACCTCCTCCCATCCAACCTCCTCTTCTAAACCACCGCCTCTGCACCCTGATGTAGCGGGCGATGATCCGCTGAACCCTTTGATCAGCCGTTTACTGGAAAAACAGGATGCAGAAGAGCGCAGCTTTGAAGGCTGGCCGGGGCGTTGCTGGGTGATATCAGATGGGACGATGGGAATGGTCAGCCAATGCCTTGCGCTTTTGCGTGCCCTTGATATTGATGCCCAAGATATTCGCGCTGTCCCTACCCCGCTCTTGCGGATGTTTCCAACCTTGGCGGCCATTCCGGGCTGGCAGTTAACATTAGGGCGCAAGCCTGACTGGATCAAAGCTGAACAATGGCCAGATTTGCTGGTTACCTGCGGCAGGCGTATGGCCGGTATTGCCATAGGTGTTAAGCGCCTATCCAAAGGCCATACCCGCACCATCCATATCCAAGACCCGCATGTTCCAGCCCGTCATTTTGATTTGCTGATTACCCCAGCACATGACCATATCGCTGTTGCCCAGCGCGAAGGCAGTAAATTCACCGATAATCTGCTGGTTACTACAGGCGCGCTAAACCGCCTGAGCCCCGAAGAAATAGCTGAGGCAAAAACAGACCTGCCAGAAGAGATAAAGAAAAGTGCCAAACCGATAATAGCCGCAATGCTAGGGGGAAATAATCGGCGCTATACCGCAGGTGGAGAGGCGTTTAAAAAGCTAGGCGACCAGCTTATCGCCCTGCAGGCAAAAACAGGGGGCAGTCTGGTTATTATCGCCTCACGCCGGACACCAAAGCGCCATTTACGTAAACTATCCCAGCAGCTAGAGAGCCTGCCCCATCATATTTGGGACGGTACAGGCAAAAATGCAGAAGATAACCCCTATCCCGGCATTTTGGGGCTAGCCAATATCATTCTGGTGACCTCAGATTCGGTCAATATGACAAGTGAAGCCTGTATTACAGGCAAGCCGGTCTTGTCTGTGCATCTGGCAGAAGAGCGGGGGCGCATTGCTGGTTTTCATCAAATGATGGAAGAAAACGGGCATATCCTGCGGCTGGAGGCGGTATTATCGGGGGAAAAACCCCTGCCAAAGAAAATGGCAGTGCTGGATGAGCGCGCAAAAATAGCCGCACAGGTGCATGCCTTTTTCGGGATAAAATCCTAGCTCAAACCTGCCTAGCTCAAACCTGCCTAGCGATATAAACGATCGCCCTATCGCTAGCGATATAAACGATCGCCT
>Ga0209138_1000504_pt1 | contig 38374 bp, 33 predicted proteins | sample SaaInl3SG_22_DNA_FD_184645 | JGI IMG/M metagenome (GOLD analysis project Ga0209138, IMG submission 184645) | Marine microbial communities from expanding oxygen minimum zones in the Saanich Inlet - ESP_153SG_22_DNA (SPAdes) (version 2) | ecosystem: Environmental > Aquatic > Marine > Intertidal...
CTTTGCTTATCAGATATTGCCCAAGCCCATTTACCAAAATCCTCGTTTCCTGGGAAAATCTCTCTTTCGTTAAGTTCTATACCAAAAACAACCTTCGGCTTATCAATTTTTCTCTTAAAAACCTCATAGGCAACTGTTCTTTTCTCTGTAGGTTCAATCTGCTCGTACATCATTGCCTTTTCGCCTCTTTTATAGAACTTATAGATATACGTATTTTTTCTTATTTCTTCTGGTAATAAATCCATTATTCTACAAGTTTTTGTATTTTAAAAATCAAAGATAGCAGACTTACTACTGGGTCAATTACAAGCTGTCTTTGTGCTTGGTGGTGTGCTACCTCGACAACTACCGCAGGAACTATCTTAGCATATGATGATTTGTTCTTCATTATCCACTGTATGAATTCTTCTCCCAAGGCTGCCATCACATCATCGACCTTAGATGAGTATTGACCTACTATAACCTGATAATTACTGATCGGGTCCTTTGAAGTAAAAATCATATTGTATAGGTCATCGTAAGACCAGCCAGAATCTCTAACTCTAGAAATGTCTATCTCCTTTACCCCTTCAATAACCCAAGACTGTATCCTATTTAAAGAAGACCTTAAATCAGGAAAGTATTCCTTCTCAAACTCGTCGAGCGAAGCATCGTCTATAGAAATTGAGAGCTTACTGAGAATTAATTTAATCCTAGATCTCCATTCTTTTCTGAGAAATTCCTCCTCAGACTGACTAATGGGGTCAAAGTTGATTACTTCAAATCTACTCTGTATAGCCTCAGGTACCTTATTTAGCCAATTACAGGTAGCTACAAATCTAGTATTCGAAGCAAATTTTTCAATAGTTCCTCTAAGGGCTTTATAGAATTGATCAGAAGCTCCATCAAACTCGTCAAGAACAACTACTTTCTTGGAGGATTTTCCGTCCATAATACTCATAGTTGAGCAAAAATCGTTGATCTTGGTACGAATGGTATCTACCGAACTCTCATCAGATACGTTGATGAAGATGTGGGGTAAACCGTTTGAAAGTATTTTAGCGAGTGTTGTCTTACCACATCCTGGAGACCCAGCTAATAAAACGTTATGGTTAAGACCTTTATTATCAAAAAGCGATCTGATCCTGTTTGGCAAGATCATATGCTTAATTTCCTTTGGTCTTAACTTCTCTGTAAGGAGTTGATCTATCATAAAAAGCTCTTTACTCTTGTACAGAGAAAAGAGCCTTTAGTTTCCCATTTAGAACAGTTTAGACATATCGTCTGATAGGGTTTTGTCTGTTCTAACCTCTATAAATCTCGGTAGGAAAAGACTTCTATTTTCGTACTTATCTGTAATTGTAACATTGTACTGGACAGCAGCTATTTTACCTACCAGATCATCAGGATTCTTACTTAATATTTCGAGATCCTTATCAGTGAATCCAGCACCTATCTTTACGTTAAGGGTTTTTGATTGGTCTGTACAAACCAATCCTCCGATATATCCCTCTCTTTTACCCTCTCCTGGGTACCAGCCGATTATCTCAAGGTCACAATCATTAACTTCTTTAAGTTTAATCCAGCTTTTACTTCTCTTACACTCATAGAAATGATCATTCTTACAAATCACACCTTCACCTCCATCGTCAACGATTCTCTTATAGATAACTAGTGTGTCTTCCATTGAATCTACCTCCCACATCTGGCCAAGTCTAATATTGGAATCCTCGGGTAGAAAATCCAACGTCTCTGCAAGAGACCTCCTTCTCTCTGTATACAGTACAGAGCCCTTGCCACTTTCAAGCGTTGTATTGTCATCCAAATCAAACACATTGAAGAGGAAATTGTCATCTATATTGTCAGGGGCAGTTCCTTTTAAAATCTGTGTGACCTTTCCGGAAACTGACTTTCTATCAAAATCCGTTAACTCACCATCATAAAATACATTAGTGTATCCAGCCTTATCAGAGATCACTGAAAGATCCTTCGAAATCTTGCTTAATTTAGATGAGTCCAGCTCATTGAATGCACGAGTATAAAAAGAGAATGACCTATCGGGATTCATCATAGCTATAACACGAACCCCATCGTACTTCTCTTCACAATAGATTTTGTCCCAAGTTTCAATCTCCCCCTGTTTGTCCGTTGCAAGCATCAAAGAAGGATCCGGGATAATTTCACTCCCAACCGCTTTATTGATTAGCTTAGCACCTAGTCCGATATTCATCCTTTTGGTTAGTACTTTCATGAGCATCTTCCTTATACCTAGATCAACGTCGCCGTCAGGATCAAAAGTGTGTTCAAGAAGATCCTCAGCCCTTTGCCTAAGAGAATCATTTGCAGCAGGTGCAACTTTAAGCTCTTCCACCAAAGTTTTAAATGTGTTCCAAAACTCCTCTGGATCTCTCTGATATTTTCTTCCAGGAGTATGGGTATTGATATTTAACTTGTGGAGTTTTGTTGTAATAAACGGGTTAAAACAAACATCCAAAAGGTATTCCATTTCGTTAGATAAATTTTCAGAAATGAGTGTTTGTTTCACCTTCTGGGATCCGTTACCAGAAAGTCCCTCTATCTTCATGAATATTTCTAGTTCTTTCTTCATATGTTTTTATTATTATACAAATCTAAGAAACCAAAACGTACTAAAAAAACGATCTAAACTAAGATAGGTTCTCCCGATCGACTTGTGATGACCCAAGAATTTTTAAGTAGTGTCGTGTATAGGCTATTAGAATCAACAGGTACTGCTCCGGATACCTGACAAACCAAAGAACCTGCAACATTGGATATTCTCAAGCAATCAAGATAAGACACATCATTTGTTAACAAAAGCATGAAAACAGCACTAACAGTATCACCTGCACCAGACACATCAGTCACCTCTATTTGAATTCCATCAACCTGTTCAAAATCTGAATTCGTCTTTAGCACCATTCCATCCTCTGAGAGGGTAAGTAAAACACCACTAAAACCAAAAGAGTCCATCAAAGAATCCATCAGTTTCATAGTCCGTTTTAGATCAACTCCTTCATGCTGTGGGATGTTAAGGGAAGCCTTAAACTCGCTGAGGTTTGGTTTTATCCAGGTAGATCCTGTGTATTTAGAAAAATCCTTATCCTTCGGATCAGTAAGTGTGGGTATACCAAGATCAATACAGATATCAGTCATTTTACGTATAAGTTCAGAGCTAAGCATCCCCTTTCCATAGTCCTGTATAATAACACCATCCATCTGGTGTATAATGTCATTAAAGGATTTCAATACCTCGTCTTGAATATCTGGTATCAACGAATCGCTTGTCTCGGAATCTATTCTGACAATCTGATGGTTATTTCCAATAACCCTAGTTTTTTCTACAGTTGGTCTAGACCAATCCTTTATCATTAAAGAATGTATATTCCTTTGGTTAAGTAAATTATCGATTTCTAGAGATCCCCAGTCGTCTCCATAAACACCAAGCAACCAGCACTCAGATCCAAAAGAAGAAACATTTTGGGCAACGTTTGCAGAACCACCCAAACAATATGTTGAATTTGATTTTAAAACCACCGGTACTGGAGCTTCCGGAGAAACTCTATAGACCTTACCATAGATGTAATGGTCCAGTATAACGTCTCCAACTACCAGAATTTTCTTTGAAGATAGAAGATCCTTTAGATCCATTTAAATAAAATTTATAAAGTGAATGTATCGCCTCCGCCTTCTTCTCCACCTTCAGATCCAGATTCTTTAGCTTTTTCCTCAGCAAGCTTAGCTTCGGCTTCCTTATATTTCTCGTTCTTTTTATACTCGTCCATAGTGAGCCCGAGATATCTCTTGATTAAGAAGTCCTTGTCAAAATAAGATTCTTCTTCCTCACCAATTTTTTGCTTCATTTCACCCAAATCGTTAATAAACTGAGTTCTCTTGGTATAATTCTGAAGTTGTATAAATTCTTCAAACAAATTCTCCCTAGTAAAATCTAGTCCCAAATTGGATTTAAAAGATCTATCTTTAGAAAGCTCCGGAAAATCTAGACACATCTGGATATAAAGAGGCTTTACTAATATTTCCTGGAAAATGGACCTAAGTCTTGTCAAGAATTTCTCAAACCTAATCTCGTCTCTTTCCAGTTGATCTATACTAATCTGGTAATTAGCTGGTGTTCCACTTCTGAATGAGAATCTAGCGTAAGGTATTTTAGAATCCTGCTTTAACTTATTATAGAAGTATATGACATTATCCATTACATTGAAATCAGGACCATTTGGATCAAGTGTTTCAATCTGTGGAGATTGTCCATCCTTTTCTGGAAATAAGTAGTTTTTATAGAATTGTACCTTCGGTCTTCCATTTACAGTCAATTCACCAGAAGAATCATTTATTTCCATCTCCTCCTTGTATACGGACATTAGCTGTCCGAGGGTTTGCATGGCTTTTTGCTGTGATTGACTACCAACAGGTATAACAAACTTAAGTCTATACGAGGCATTCATCACATTCCATATTACCCTGGTATTTTCCATGATCCTAAGAATGTTATAAGATCTTATCAATCTCTCAACATAACTTACTCTGGATATAGTATTCCCCTTGGCGTAAGAGATGTATATTACCTGTTCACTCTTAAGCTTTCTGGTCATTTTAGTGTCTTCCGGATACTGGATCCAGATTTGCTGGAATTCACCGTTAGGTTGTGGCTCAGTAGCAGGTTGTAGAGATGTCGGATCAAGCTCCTTAAAGCCAACAATTTTTTTACCATCTGTTGCATACACTATTTCAAAGGCAAGAAATCCATCAATCAAGAATTGCTTGAAATATTGCCATCCAAGAATTCCTTGTTGAAACCCAAATAACATATAAAGATTTCTATATGTTTCATCCAGTTTATCAACAATCTCTGGTTTAAGGTCTATGTTTGAAAGCGAAGGATAACCTATAAAGTTCTTATCATCATAATTGATAGCATCATCGGTTAATGTGTCCAGGATAAAATCAATCTCTCCATTGAGTGAGAATTTTCTTAAGAAGTCTCTTTTTCCAAGGTAATCTTTATCGAAATAAGCAATGTATTTTCTTACCTTAGTGTCCTGGTAACCTAAAGTCCAGTAAAAAGCATTATTCTCAGTAAAACCAGTTCCCTGTTCATTGAAAAAATTAGATTCAGTAGCACCAACAGCCTGAGAATTACGGATAACCATATCCTCATACTCCATCCCAAATTTTCCTACCTTAGATAAATTTTTATATAAATTACCTAAAAAGGATCTTTCTGCTACATAATCTAAAAAACCTGCCATTTTCTATCTTTATTCTTGTGGTGCTTCTTCTCCTTCTCCGCCAGGAGCTTCTTCACCCTCTGGTTTTTCTTCTTTCTCAGATTCAGCCTTCTTAGCTTCTTCCTCTTTTCTTTTTTCTACTGCCTCCTTGTTAGCCTTAATATCGTCAGCATTCATACCTAAATGAGATTCAATTAAATAAGCTAAAGAGAAGAAAGGCTCACCGGTATCGTCAGTAAGGCCATACATGCCATCGATTTGTTCCTTTTTCTTTAGCATTGTTTCTATTTCCTGATTTGTTCTAAAAGGATTGTCAGAAACAAACTTAAGACCGAGTTGGCTTTTAAATAGATAGTCTTTTTCCAGTTCAGGGAAGTCTTTACACATTTGTATCCACAAAGGCTTTATCAAGATATCCTGGAAAATAGATCTAAGTCTACTTATGAACTTGCCGAATCTTATCTCCTCTTTATCGAGACCCTCCGCTCCGTTCGAATAGTTACCTATAGACCCTCCGTCAGGACCCTGGAATCTAGAAAAGGGTACTTTTGATTCCTGAACCAGTTTGTCGTAGAAATAAGCAAGAGGCTGTGGATCATTTAGGTTTGGTCCAGCATTGTTAATAGGTTCTATAGTTGGAGTTCCATTAACTCCAGAAGGCATAAGATAGTTCTTATAAAACTGTATCTTAGGTCTACCATCAACAGTTAACTCACCACTTTCGTCATTGAATCTAATATCTTCCTTATAGATACTCATAAGCTCGCCCAAAGTTTGCATAGACTTTTGTGGAGATCTAGATCCGATTGGTACTGTCATCTTCATTCTAAACGAAGCATTCATAACAGACCAAATAACCCTAGTGTATTCGATAATTCTTAGTACATTGTAAGGCCTAATAAGTCTTTCAACATAACTAACTCTAGAAACTGTATTACCCTTTGCAAAGGAGATATAAATAATTTGTGAATCATAAAGCATTCTTCTTTTATTTATATCCTTAGGGTATTGGTACCAGACATTAAGATAAGTTCCATCTGCTTGCTTTTCAACAGATGGCATAAGGGTAGTAGCATCAAGTTCCTTAAATCCTATTATACTCTTACCTTTATCGTCATAAACAATCTCAAAAGCTAAGAACCCATCAACCATTAACTGTCTAAAATATTGCCAGGCACTAATATCATCATTAAAGCCAAACATGTCGTAAAGCTTCTTGTAATTCTCGTCTATACGATCCTTTACTTTATCTTTAATTCCAGTTAGATTCAAAAAAGCAGGATGTGCAAAGAAATTATAAGAATCGAAAGTAATGGCTTCATCACAAACAGTATCTAGGATATACTCTATTTCCGGATTCAGTGCAAATTTTCTTAGGTAGTCTCTTTTTCCCGAGTATTCTTTGTCATAGTAACCTATAAACTGTCTGGTGGTGGTATCTTGTCTACCTAAAGAATAAAGCAAACTCTCGTCATCGATAGATTGCTTCTTCATGAACTCCGCCTCGGTAGTACCAATAGCCTGGGAATTCTTAATTACCATGTCACCATACCTCATACCAAAGTTGCTGAGAGACTTTACAGACTCTCTGATTCTTTGTAATATCGGGTTTCCACCTTGGTTTTCGTTAAATCCGGCCATTTAAAATAATGTGATCTAGTTTTGTATTAGAGACTAAACATTTAATTTCGATCTATAATCATTATATATCCCATTAACCGATTGACCCTCTATTCTAAAATTGGAAAGATATGGTATTCTAACTAAATCCTCGTAGTCGACAACTTTTACACCGCTAATAAATTCAGATTTAAATCCAGTCAAAGAAGTTTTCCAACCAGTTCCCTCAAGTAGCCTTTTAAAGGAATTCGATATATTAGTTATGGGTAACTGCGAGTTGTATGTGGTATTGCTATTTTCTTTAAACAGTGAATAATACTGATCCCAAAGTTTAAAAAGTATATTTCCTCTATAGTCGGGAGGGATAACGTTTAAATCAATAGAAATCATTATCGATGTATCCTTATACTTTTCCTTTTTTAGGAAAATAAAAAGGGGGTACCTATCTATAAAAGGATGTGAGTCCGAAACTCTAGTCTTAGTTTTATATTCGCATGTATAAAACTTACCAGGAACAAAAGTTCCATTAAATTCCATAGAACCTCCAGTACCATCGGGTCCATATTTTTTAAGGTAGTATGAATTCGAATCTGTAGAAATCTGTGAGGTCGAAGAGAATTCACCTCTTAGGGCTTTTATTTGATCCTCGAAGGATTTCATATTAATACTTACTTTTTTTATAAAAAGATTTATCAATCTCAAAAAAAGACCAACCCAACATCATGAATCCACAGATAATATGTACGGTTATATCAAGGACAATCATTTGCTTTTAAATAAGAAGTTTTCATCAACCACACCGAATTTATATCCTCTAGCATCAGCCCATCTTTGGGCAGCTTTAAATTTGGCTTGGTTAGTAATCCAGATTTGCATTTTATGATTGTAAGACTTCAACTTCTTAAGAGTTGAATTTCCTTCCAGTATCGGTCTTTTAAAATGCTTTTCTGGTTTTACCTCTATTATCCAATCCTGAGTTTCCCCGTCATCCTTCATTACTTGCATATAGAAGTCAACATTATATTGGTGCTCCTTTTTATCAAGTGGGTTGTAATAAGGTATAGAAATAGGTTCAGAACTCCACTTTAATATCTGTTCGTTGTTATCACAATATCGACAGAATCTAAATTCCCAAGAAGATCTACAGATTATATTATGGACATCACCTATATACTTGTCCGGATTCTGCGGAACATATAACCCAGATTTATAATCCCCATTGGGTTTTATTTTCTTTATATCCGGCATTTTTATACATTATATGTATTGTCATCACCTGTTATATAAGAGAAAGGAATTGTTTTTGGTGCTTTTGGTGGATGTATTTTTTTCCATCCCTTTGCTAATCCGTTTTTTGCAATTTGTGTGTAGTATGCAAAAGGATTGTTGGACTTTTCTGGATTAAATCTATTCCAATATTTACAAAGGTCCTCCATAGCAAAAGCCATACAGTCTGCTTTATCATCAGGATCCCGATAAGCCATTTTTTTTGATATACCCTGAACCATAAGACCAAACATCTCAATAGTTTCAGCAGTAAGCTCACCCTTTTCTTTAGATTCTAGGATAGCAGCCATCAAATCTTTATTTCTAACATACGCTTTTGCCATAACCTTTTCACTTATATTATTTTTAGATTAAACCCCGAGGTTAGTTTCGGTCTAGATCTTATCCTCCTCGGGATCCTCATCAAAAGAAATGAGCGTTTCCCCAGAAGGTTTTTTTCCATCTGGAGCAACGCTCATTTTATCAGCTATATTATCGACGAAAGGTTCTGGAGATTCTGATTGTTCCTTTCCAGTTGGAGCAAAGGACCAAACTTTACTAAGTATTTTTTTTAGTTTTTTTTTGACTCCTCACTCTCGTCTAGGTTATATCCCATTTCGGTATTAACCTCAACATCAGTTTCAGCTTCAGTTCCTGCTGCAGGTGCTTCAGCTAATTCTTGGTTTGTTTTCATAACGTCTGCTACTGCTTTTTCTGCTTTAGCAACTTCAACGTCATATTCCGCTTTGTTCTCACCACCTGGTGCTACTGCAAGTTGTTGATCTGTCTTTTCAACATCATCGGCTTCATCAAGATTATATCCCATTTCTTTACCAACTTCGTGATGCATTTCTTTACCCGTATCGTCGCCAGGAGCTGAAGCCATTTCAGGATCCGTTTTAACCATGTCAGGATTTTTCTCCTCTGCATCAGCAGTTTTTACGTCGTAATCTGCATGATCTCTTCCACCTGGCGCTTCTGCTAGGTTTTGATCGGTGTTTTCAACGTCTCTTTCAGATAACTCAGTGTTACCATCAACAGGAGCCTCAGCCATTTCAACTTCAGGTGAATCAACGTCTTCCGAATTTTCATTTACGTTGTATCCCACTTTGTCAACCAGAGAATCTTTTAACTTAATATCATATTTGGTTTCCTTCTCGCTCCCTTCTGGTGCTTCCTCTAAATTAGCATGATCTTCCTTTTCGATGTCCTTTTTACCAGCATCGTCTTGATCTTTAGCAGAAGGGGCTGCAGATGTATTAGCCTTTAATGTAGCAGCTGGAGTTTTGTCTTTTGCAGATTCAGTTTGTTTTTCAGGAGCTACTGCCATTTCTTGCTCCTTAATTTCTTCCTGAGTCTCGTCTGCTTCTTGGTTTTCTTCACCAGCAGATTTTAATGCCTCCTCAATATCAACAATCTCATCCATTCTGAAATCGCCTGTTCTTCCGTTATCCATAAGAACTGTATAGGATCCAGAAGTACTGTCTATAGAAATTATTTTTCCAGTATTGCCAGACTCCTTTACCTTTACGTAGTCACCTACTGTAAATTTCTCATCTTCATTAAGCTCGTTTATCTCGACAGGTGCAGATTCAATCCTTTCAATCTCTTCGTTAACTGCTGCCCATTTTTTCCTTAGAGATCCTAACTCCTGCTCTAGCATATGCTTAGCTCTCACCATCTCTTTAGAGTTTTCATAGAGAGGATTGGTTGACATCAAATTTGAGATTTTATTAATCTCATTTTCTACAATGGAGATATTGTCAATAATCTGTTTTCTATCATTCAACATAATAGACTTGATCTTGTTCTCACCCTCCAAAAATTCTGTTAGTCCTTCAGAAATGTCATATTTCATAAGATCCTTAACCATATTACTAGCTTGAGATCCATTAACTTGGAATAATGAATTCTCGTTCATACCCTCGTTAATCCTATTCAGATAGATTTTTGAATTCCATTTAATTAGATTGACAGATACACCTTCAAATACTTTAGACTCCAGTCTTTTAGCAAAATCCAATTCAACGATACTTGAGAACCCATTATAAAGATTGATTAGGTCCGAAACTGCTTTAGATTCGTTAACACCCAAACTTCCAGAAATTTCCAAAGCAACTTGTTTTGCGAGTTGGTTCAGATCGCTGAAGTTAATTTTAGTATTTTTTGAGTAAATAGTAGCTGAGTCATTTTCTTCAACAATCTTAAAGCTGCTGTTACCTACGTAAAAGCTTAACCCGTTCTCGTTAATCTTAACCATAGGGGAATAAAAAGATTCCAATAAAGATCTATAAGATTCAGGTAAGGAAGAATATTCTACATTAGAAAGTCTTTTAACACCCTCTGAATTTCCCTCGAAGATATTATTACCTATAGTAAATACCGTTTTACCGCCACTTACATGGACAGGAGAATATACTTTCATTACAGAAGAATTTCCGTTATTAACTGGTATACTTAACTTAGTCTCAGTAGACTCCATTAAGGAAAGGTTATTAACTAGGTTTCTAACGGTAGGGTTGAACGACCATCTAGAAAGTTCCTTAGAAAGAAGAGTAACTGATTTGTTCTCAGAAATTAACCACTTATTTAGAGATTCAGTTACAGGAGAATAAAAGTCAGATCCTGCGCTTTTTTCAATTGAATATAAAGCCTTTGATACTTCGATCTCAGGCAATAGAGATTGGACTTTCTCATTAACTGCTTCCAAAGCAGATTTTACTTTATTATCCCATTTAAAATTTTCAAGCTCCTGAATAAAAGATTCAGCTAGAAGAAATTCAGGAATATTATTACTCTTTAACAAGTGTGTAAACTTCTCACATAGTATTTTAACATTAGGATGTTCGTAAATTCCAGTTCCTTTTAAAGAAAGGATGGACTCGTATACTCCAAGGTTATTAACTGCTTGTGAGTCGATAAAAGCCCTTGCTGAAGCATCAGTTTCTGCTACTTCTCTTAAGCTCTCAGAAATGTTTTCCATTTCAGCACTAGATTCATCTTTTGTACCATCTACGTAAGAACCTGAATTTTTAGAATACGTCGATCCAATTCCTCCCCAAGACTCCATAAGACTTTGAGCTGCAGACCTAGATCTTGCTATCTCTTGGTTTCTTATCATTTCGATAGGGTTTGGTGTGTTTTCCCCTTCACTTTCTTTTACTACCTGATCTACCGATTCGAGGATAGCGGATTCATTTACAGACTCTCCATTTTGTATCTTATTAATGTGAGATTCGCAAATAGATTTAACCTCAGGGTTAGTGGTTGTTTCCCTAAGAGTTTTTAATTGATTAAGTAAGTCCATTCTACTTGTGTTTTTTTACTTTCTATATATCACACCTGTGATATTGAAACTTTTCCATTATATATTCGCCTAAAAGTAATTTTTTTGGAAAAAATTATCTTGCTATAATAATTTCAAGCTTTACATCAATATCCGTGTGTGGGTTACTGAATATAATTCCACCATCTTCATACGGTAAGAAATCCTCACTGAGGTTCCATCCGGTTTTTTCAGAATCCGTCGATCCCAGTTTTCCGCCAGTCAATATCATCATCTCTCCGATGTTATAGGTGTTTCCTCTGTAAGTCCAATAGATGTATTTTTTTACCTGTGGTGTTCCGTTAGTTGGAGTGGGAACTCCAGGTATAATTGGAGTTTGAGCTCCATAAAGTACAGTATTTTTAGGTGATGGATATTTTACTTTTACCGCTACCCATTTAACAAACCCGTTTTCGTCACCAATATCGGTTTGACTTATACTTACACTTTTACTTCTTTTCAGGGATATCTTTAATCTAGAATATGTTATAACCTCATCCTGGAGATCACTAAAATCAAAAAAGTTAGTTATGTTATAATCTTCCTCTAGCACAAATTTATCCTTCCGAAAAAGGAATCCATCCATAGGCTGTGGTGGGCATATTATAGGTCTAGTTGCCATTAGCTTGCTGTTAATATTGTAAGTTTAACTGGATATTCTGTTGGGTTTGAAAATACAAATCCACCAGTTGCTGCTCCAGTATACCCAATTTGCTGGTCCATATCGGGAAGAGTTTGCCATCCCTTCCAAGATGCCTCTGGTTTTACTTGTCCAGTAAGCATCATCATATCAGACATAACGTACCTTAATCCACTGTTATAATGCCAATAAAGTAATCTCTGATCTTCCACAGCATCTGCTTTATAATGTGCCCTAGCCATTACTAAGCTTACCTCTCCTAATGTAGTGTCATAGTCTCCGGGGTCTAAGTTAATTGAGGAATCCGGGGAAATCACAAAAGTTTGTTTCTGATAACTCGAAAAAGATTGCAAAGGGTGGAAATACTCAGAAAGATCTAGCTTTTCATCTATCTCCGCTTGGTATGTCACATTCATGGAGGTTTGAAAAATTCTAACCTCGTGAGGATCGTTATAATTGGAGAATGTTAAATTTACTCTTTTAAGTGATCCAGGATCATTAGCTATTAATGTATATTCAGTATTAAAAGGTCCTGATTGTCCAGTAGTTAATGCAGAATTACTATCACCATAACCAAAAGGTGTACCAGATCCAGTTCCTCCAGCACTTGATCCGCCACCAAAAATTTCTAAATTATCTCCTATGTTTGCGCTCATTTTAAAGTCTTGTAGGATTGATATCGGGGTTTTCCGGTAATTTGACAGAATTTGGTCTTACCCTTGTCTTATTAGAGTTTGCATTAACTATCTCAACATTATCCTGAGAAATTGGTTTTTTATTATTTTCCTCATCTTTCTGAATTTCCTCTGTAGAATCCTCTTTTTCCTCAGATTTATCATCCTTGCGTATATCCATAGGATCTGGTTTAAGCATCTCCAGTGAGGAATCGTAAATAAGGGGCTCACTTATATCTTCATCCAACCCGTCGTTAAGGGTAGAGTCGAGATCAGAAAAATCGTCATCATCAGGGACTTTATCCTCTTCAGGCTTAATATAGTCTACCAAAGACTTAATGAACCCTAAAGCAACTATTGGGAGAATTGCTCCCGAAACAATAGAAAGTATTCTTTTCTGGAATATCTCCTCCTCTTCAATAAGACCAAAAAGCTCAGACCAGGATTGATAGTCTCCTAGATTTACAAAAGCATAGTATGTGTTACCCATTGCTTGCATTGCTGTAAGCAAAAAGAATAAAAACCAAACCAAGCTCTTGTTCATTTTATCCATAGCAATCAACGAAGCAAGGGAAGCAGCAGCACCAACTTCAAAAGCTATAGCAAGAGAAACAGCTAACCATGTTGGGTTTGATAGCTTAAAAAAGTCAATTACGTGGATGGTGGAAATTACAGACACCATCAAGTATAATGACACGAATGTGGCTATAATAAATCCGCTTACCAGTTTTGATTTATTCTTCACTCTTTTCTAATTTATTTTTAATTTCTGACAGGGATATCTTCTTTCTATCAAAATCGTCCTCATAAATAAGAAACTGGAACATCACCTGATTCATTTCATGTCTCATCTCTTCACGGGTTAGAGTATTAATAGAATTAAGTTTATCGAGGATAAGCTCGTTCTTAGCCTTTGTCTCTTTTTCTATTCTGTCTATATCTCTATTTACACCACATTGTCTAAAAAAGATAATTACCAAAAATCCCAATACTACAAATTGGAAGTTGTCTTTAATTTTCTGTATCATAACTATTTACAATTTTAGTTTCTCTATATATCTAACCTAATATACTTTACAACAAAAAATAGGCCCCAGTTACCTGGAGCCCATCTTAATTATGAGTAAATATGGTTATTATGCCAATTCAATACCCTGTTGAGCAGCTGCTAACTCTTTTTCAAGAGCTTGGATTTCCTGAGCATCTGCTTTAGCAGATTCAAGACCTTGTTCAAAGGGTTTAAGCATAGAAATAAAATCCCTAGCCATTGCTAACCCAGTCCCAGATTGCTTAGAAATGAAATAGTGACTAGCTTCCAGAGGCAAAGCTTGCATATAAAGAATGTTATTCTTAATACCATCAGACTTTAACTGATCAAGCACTCTACAAATCTCGATTACCCCTAGTGATTCCTTTTCTTTCCAAGAAGCCTCGTTCTCCATAAAACTCATATACCTTTCAATCTGCTCCATAGATTCAAATTGAATTGCATAAACCTTGGTCGAAATTCTTTTTTTAGCATTTTCAAGATTTTCCTCAGCAGCTTTAATTCTTCCTTCGTTTAGTCTAGAAAGGGCCTCTTCACCTACTGAATCAGCCATTTGGTCAGCATTGATCTCTACTACCTTGTTCTGTGTTTTCTTCTTTGACATTTTAATTCTTTTTATTTTTTAGTTATTTTATGAGTATTGTTTCACTCGGAGATGTTAAAAACATCAAATTCTTCCCTGTTGTGCTGGAGATATACTTTCAACCTTTCCCTTAAATCCTTTACTGGATATAACTTAGGTTTATCCTGAGGTCCAATATGACAAAGGAAACCACCGTGTGTTTCCAAGCCGGTTTCTTCCTCTATGATTAATCTATACAGGCTAATCTGAATTGAATACTCGTTATGTGAATTCTCATATAGATCAGCAAAGGGATGGAGAAGTTTTTTGAAACGCCCCTTTGGGTGTTTATCATCTTTAAATTCCTTATTGGTCTTCCAATCTCCGATTAGGAACAAAAGCTTATTTTTCTTCTTGTCCCACATAAGAAATGGTTGATCCACGGTTCCAGCTAACCTCCATTTTTTGGAGAAAACCTTAAGCTCGGATTCTAACGGAACAAGATCTTGGAACCTCTCGTCCTTAAGTGATAAAAATTTTTCTACTCTACTTCTAACTTCAGGATCTTCTGGAGTTTCAGGATTTAGTCCTGTCCAAAAATCTTCTATCCATTTATGAACCGCTGTACCTAGGACATTAGCAACATTTGCTTTTTGTTGCCATTCTTCCTTCACAACAGAAACGTCTACACCTCTTTCCTGAGCTTTCCTATTTGACCAGTACTCCCTGTCAAAAGGGACTTTAAATTTCTTAAGGAACGTGGTTACTGAATCATATTTAATCCCCTCAAAATGATACGTATGAGCTGACTCGTTAAATATAAACTCTGGATTCTTGAATATGTCTAGCTTTCTCTGATATTCTTCTTTTACTTTCTCTATATTATCCAAGCCCAATATAATTTATTATTAATTCCCAATTCAGTGCAAGTAGTACTATCACAACCACCTCTATTATAAACCTAAAAATCCATATCCACGAAAGATACCTAAAGAAAAAATAATAGATTACAAGATATGAATCACCATTAGTCTCAGGTATAGGTTTAAGAACAGGAGTAAGAACCTCCTGTAAATTAAGCTTAGTAAGATAATCGTTTACTGGTTTAAGCTCTTCAAACACATAAGCAGGTCTAGCATCTACAGGAAATTCACGAGACATAGTGACCTCGGGTGGTAAGTTAACTACTGTATAAATTCTTCTCAGCCAATCTTTCCTGAGTCTAAGTCTTGTCCAGATAGGTGAATTAATACTTTCGTCATATACAGAATTCCTGTACTGGTAATAAACCCTTAACTCCTTAAGGATTTTCAATAACCTAAATATTGCTAATATTCTTCCCATTAGTTAAATTCTGATTTTCCCATAGCATCCTCCATCTTTTTACGTATCTTGGTGCGAGCCCTTCTAATTCTTGTAGCAATAGATCTCTTCTTTATTCCGTACTTGTCCGCGATATCTTTATACTTCATACCATTAATCTCCCGATCTATCATAATATCCCTATATAATGGATCGAGATCTTTGATTTCGTCAATAACCTGTTCGTACATATCGTCGATATCATTACCACCAGAAAGAAAATCCCAAAGTGGATCGTCTTCGATGTTATAAGAAGGATTTTTTTCTTCCGACTTCGCTGAGGTATATTCCATTTCATCAGAGGTCTGTGAAATGTATCTTTTTCTACTCTTCAATAATAGAAGAGATTCGTTTCTTGCAATGTTGTAACACCATGTAGAAAAATTTCCACGCTCAGTGTCATATTGTTCTATCTTTTGCCAGACTTTAGACATCGCATTAAGAAAAGCATCCTCTGCTAATTCAAAGTCCTTTAAGATGTTGTAACAATGGTTTAATACCCCTGGTTTAACCCTTTCATAGAGTGGGTTGAATTCTCTTTCGTTCCGTGTCCTGATGAAGTTCTCAGCCAAGACCTGGATGTTTTTTTCTTTTGCCATTTTGATTCCCCTAGATTCCTTTTTATTCCTATTTAATATTTAATCTAACCAGCTCTATCCCAGCATCAAAAAGAAATTTAAGGGATTCAAGTTTTCTGTAAAGATCCTTGAAAACCAATCTTTTTATTCCACTCTGTATAATTAACTTAGAGCATTCAAAGCAAGGAGAAACCGTTACATAAAGTGTAGCTCCGTCCGAACTCTGGGTACTTTTAGCTAATTTAGTAATGGCATTTGCTTCTGCATGTAATACATGAGGGAGCGTAACGTGAGAAGAATCCTCGCATATATTCGGGAATCCAGTTGGAGATCCATTATAACCATCAGAGATAATAGACTTGTCTTTAACTATTAGACTTCCGACCTTCATCCTTTCACAATAAGAATTTGTAGCCCACACTTTTGCCATTTCTAGATAGACCCGATCCATCTTCCTATCCTTAATAGAATAAAAGGTTTCGCTTAATTCATTGAAATTCTCAACAGATATAGCAACCTTTCCAATGTTCGGATTTGCTATCCAATAATCATTCTGTGAATGCTGCTCCTTTAAAAAGAAATCAGACGAGTTGATAAAAGTTTCTTCCATGTGCGATTTTTGGTAGTTAGAAACAAATATAACGTTTCCCACCGTTTGGAAAAAATGAAGTTATAAACAAATATTAAAAATTATTGGAAGAAGGTCTAAATGGGACGTCGTTAACAACCGTCAGCGGTGATTTAAGTGCTTGGTAGATAGCAGTAAGTATACCTTTGACATCATTCAAATCCATATTACCTCCTGAGGGTTGAGATTGTTGACCTGGGGTTTGCTTAGCTTTGGGTGTGTTCGAACTACTGGTGCTAGATTCGTTTCCTTTACCCAAGCCAAGCTTATCACCACCAGCACCTTTCAAACTAGATGCTGCATCCATTGCTTTCTGCTTCAGTGATTCTACATCTAAATTTGGATTTTTTGATGAAACTTTCTCTGCTAATGTGGTAGCATTATTTACCACGCTTCCCAAGGCTGTTTCGGGGTTTCCACCCGAATCTTTTATTTTACCCTTCACCATATCAGTTATAGAAGAAATTCCAGAGGATAAAGATTCATTAGATTTAATTCTATCCATAAAAGAATTGTTAGTACCATCCTCTTTTGGTGGGGAAATTTTTTCAGTCAAATCTGTCTTAGAAATAACCTGTTCAACAGTGCTTCCAACATCTTCTGGAATACTATCCGAAGATGGTGAATCGCTAGTAGCAGGTAAATTGTCGCTAGAAACTGGTTGAGATAATTTTACAAGATCCTCTTGTGTGAAGGTCTCCCTATCCTGCTCACTTAAAAAATATTTTATCTCATCTTTTAGAGAATCTGGATCCGATAATATCCCCTGTATATCATCCTGACCAAGTTCAGAGTATGCATAATTGATAAAATCCCGAACCTGCCCAAATCCTTCTTCACCTTTAAATAAACCAGTTTCGCTAAGAATGGAGCTCCATTTTACTATATCCTTTGCGGAAAGTCCATCTAAACCCATAGCGTATGATTCGTCTAGTCCACCAATCAGTTCAGATGCTTTTTCTTTCAAATATTTGAGATTCTCGTTAGAAACTATCTGCTCTCCCTCGGCACCTACCAAAAGTTCTGGTCCTTCCTCTCCAACCAAAGATAAACCTCCCTTTTTAAACAACCCACCTCCCTTAAGTCCTGGTATCTGAGATGCTATACCAGAAATTAAATTTCCAGTTTCTCCGCCTCCTATGATGGATTTAAAATCTATTTTTTCTCCACCCCCTATGATGGATTTAAAATCTATTTTTTCTCCACCCTTGACACTAGCGATCATGGATGGCAAGCCTTTAGCAAAATTACCTGCAACTGATCCCAAAGCTTTAGAAAGAACAGATGCTATAACGTCAGGTACTTTACCTTCTAACGTATCTTCGAGCTTACTTCCTACTTTATCACTAATTTTATCACCAACAATATTCCCGATAGCATCACCGGGATTTTTTGAAAGAAGTTCACCTATACCATTACCACCCAATGTACTATTTAAGATATCGTACATACCCTTGGTTTCCTTAGATTGGTTATCCATGGACTTCACAAGATCACCAAACATTTTTTCGAGCCCATCTCCCTTTCCTGTTAATCCACCTTTGGATAAGGAAGTTATTGCTTCGGAGGAAACCTTAGAAATATTATTGGACTCCTTCAATTCTTTCAGGAGGATATCCATATTCTTAGTAAGGTTTGCTATTTCACTAAGCATTTTATTAGTATCTGCTGGCATGTGATAATATATTTTTCATCCTCGCGGACATTCTATATATCCGGAAGAACCGTTCCTAAGAATTTGGGTTTGTAAAATTAAATACCTCTGATTGACCGCTTTCTTCTAAAGCTTTCTTATTCTCCTTATCAACATGCTTATTAAGCATATCAACCCAGATTTGGTATTCATAAAAAGGTATTGTCTCAACCCAAGATGGGTCAACAGAATGCTCTTTCCAGAGTCTAAATTTTAGATTAAAATAATTCTCTAAAGATATCTGAAATAACGAAAAGAGATCGGAACCCTCTGGGAAAGTAAATCGGAGCGGTGACCTCCCCATCACCGCAAGTATCGCATTTTACTTTCAATCTTAAATTAGTACCAATTTTTATCATCTCAGCAAGTTCGAAGTATGCAGAGAATTCTTCCTTAGTCCACTCCTCGTTAGATGTTATCATAGATTCCTTTATCTTGAAATAATCAAGTCCATCCCAATCGTTGAAATAAAAAGGAGCTATTTTTATGAAGCTTTCGTCTACTTCTTCCCGTCTTTTCACAGACTCCTTTACGAAATTTGATATGGCTCTAGTAACACCTATAGATGGAGGAGTTATTCTAATTGTTTTCCCGATTCTCCTTATTGGAAATATGAAACATCTTTCCTCGTGGGAGTAATATTTCATAAGGTCATCGCTAATAACGTAATTACTTAGAACACCTGTTCTAAGTTCTATGCCTTCCATACCGGGACATCCTTTAGTACTACATCCCTTGTTTGTATTTATTATTATCCTATTTTCACCCTTAACAAAAGTTAAATCCCTTATTGCCATAACAACAAAAAATCTATCCTCTTGTTTTAGATCCTTATAGGAAACAAGCTTACCGTCGGTAGAAAATTTAATCTTACAGCAGGAGTCTAAGACGAAATTAAGCTTATTATCAATATCAAGCATATCATCCTCATCTATCGTTGAGAATTGTCTTATTTCTCTAACCTCTGCTGGTCTAATAGCTATCCGGGTACCTTCAGGATAAAAAAGGCCTCGAGAAGGGAGCATGTGCATAGGTAAATTCTTCCATCCAAGATCCAATGGCTTTTCGTCTTCAGCCATTACAGGTCTACTTTCAGCAGGTGTTGTTTTATTTTGATGTGCGTTCCCTAAATCTATTTCTTGAGATGTTTTCATTTGTACAGATTCTGGGGTTTCACCAGAATATACATTCTCGCTTATATCATTATCTAAATTTAGACCATCAGGATCATCGTAAGAAATACCTCCAGCAATTTCCTTTTCCCTAAGGATCTCTTCCGGAGAAAGATTTTTATCTGACATGTTTGTTGTTTTCTTTATATACCACTAGGATATAAAAATCGAAAATTATAGAATAAAAATGAGATTAAGTTCCGTACTATAGGAACAGATCGTTCCAGTAATCAGACTTCCAGGTTGTATCTATAGTGTAAAGAGCATCCCCAGTATCATATGAAAGATTCATAGGGGTTACTGGCTCAACCAAAAAGCAATTGTTTAAAGTTATTCTTCTAAAAACGTCACCCTGTTTATTAAAAACAGACACCACCATAGATCCAACGTAGTCCCTTTTTAGTCCCATTGCACCTGTCAAAGGATTATAGATCAAATCAGACCACTGTCTTAATGCTTTATAAAGGGTCATAGAATTTGATTCATTAAGATTAACCTCAAAACTCATATTGAACTGGACATCAGAAGTAGAAGGCTCACCTCCTGCATACCTTCTCTCAGCAAATTTGTAGTACTGAGTCACAGCGTCAGAAGGTTGTATATCTACTTGAAGAGCAGATATGCTCTTAACCTGCTGAGTTAATATACTTTCACCATTAAATGTGGTGTTTGCAACAGTAACAGAACTTGGTGGTGTAATAAGAACCTCAAACTGGTTTAAGAAAACCGGCTCGTAATTATTCCTTGCTGCCTTAGAGTTATTGAAATGTGGTAAACCTGCCATCTATATTTTTTATTTTATAAGAATAGATCCTCCCAATAATCAACTGCCCACGTCATATTGATTTCATAAAGAGAGGAACCATTTACATACTCAAGCTCCATTGGGTCAATCGCTTTAAGAGGAAAACAGTCTTTTAGTGTAATTCTTCTAAAAACATCTCCACTTTTGTTAAACACAGAAACAATAATAGTACCAGTGTAATCCGCTTTTATACCTTGAGCTCCAGTTATTGGATTGTAGATTAAATCAGTCCATTGTCTTAATGTTTTAAAAACATACATTGAATTTGAATCGTCCAAGTTTACAGTAAACTTTAACGCCAGATCAAGTGTAGTAGTATCTGGTTTACCTCCAGCATAATTCCTTTTTGCAAATTTATACTTCTGAGAAACAAAACTTGGGTTTTTATCCACATCAAGTCCGCCAACAGAAACAACATGCTCAAGCAGAATAGGTCCACCAGCAACTGCTGCCGGAGGAATTACATTCACCTCAAATTGATTGAGGTAAACCGGCTCAAATTTATTAACAGCGTTTATCGAGTTTTGGTAATGTGGTAAACCAGCCATTTAGTTTTATCCTTTTTTTATATTTATCCGAATTTCAATTTTTATCTAAAATTAAGCGAATTGGATAAATCCTCCAGCAGCAATACCGCCAGTACGTGTAACAGTAATTCTATTTATGAATTTCTGTATTCCTCTAGCAGGCTCTATGATCACGTCTATAATTCCTATGTTCTGATCAATTATTGAAGGAGGGTTATTAGAAGAGTCCATTATAACCTGATAAGCATAAATACCTCCACCAGCTCTAACTCCGTCTAAATAATTATCAACCAATGTCTTGATCTCAAGTCTAATAGAATCTTCGTTGAAGTCGAATAGGTAGTTAGCCATAATTTCTTCTACATCATTCTCAACACTTATAAGAAGGTCCCTCACATGAACGAGATTAAAAGCAGAGTTAACAGTTTGATATGCTGTTTGGTTACCAAAGATTACTACGCCAAGGCCTCTCTTCTTAATAATAGGGTTAAGACCCACTGGCTCTATCCAACCTCTATCCTCATCAGTAAAGTCATATTCAAGTCCAACTAAGTTTTGTCCTGAGATTACCCCTCTTTTCTGTCCTGCAATAATGCTGTAAGGTTCTCCGTTAGCAAATTTTCTTACAAAATTGTTAGAAATATAAGCTGCAGGAGGGACATTCACATTCCTATTGTTTTCTCTCAATGTTAAATATGGAGTGTAGAATGCTGCATACTTAGCTCCTTGATCCTCGGTAGGTAAACTGAAGGTATATGAAGGATTCAGAGATAGGTTACCGCCTTCTGCTATATACTGTGATTTCAAAGAAGGATACGGATTAGTCTGTGTTGGTGCATCGGTAAATCTAGGATCAGTTGAAGATCTAAACTGGTCCATAGAAGGAGCATTTATCAAGGCTAATGCCTTTTGTCTCATCATTGCCAATTTACTAAGTTGATACTTAGAATTTGGTAAAATTTGTCCACTGAAAGTATCAACAATGTATCTGAAAGAGATTACGTCTTTAGCAGCCAAAGTAGCAGCTATGTTTGTATTGTACATAACGTCTAAAAGCTCAGATACTCTTGCATCAGTTCCATTTGGTCTGTGTGAATCCCTCATTGTAAATCCTTGGAGATATGTGAAATCAAAGGATCTAGTAAACTGTGGTATAGACTTGAACTTCTGAACCTGAATAGGACTTCCAGCATAGTAATACACCGGCCTTGCGGTAGTTACTCTTACCACGTTAGCCGTAGTTGTTTGTGCAACTGCGGTTACTCTAGTTAATCTATTTTGTCTATTACTTCCAACGGTTTCACAGATATCAAGATCTGTAGAAACTAGCAAATCACCAACTGAAATTGGGGAAGAAGGAGAAGAAGATATAGTAAAGTTGGTCGGGTCTATTTGAGTTATAACACTTACAAATTGATTGATTGATCCAACAGAGGATATTATATCTGTCTTGTCAGAACTTACTGAAGAACCTATGTTATCAGAAGCATAAACGCTTCCAAAAGCAGGATAATCCTCCAATTGATCTGGACTTTGTCTAGAAACGTTATTAAATGCCCTAGCATAAGAGACTGCGAATTGATCTCTATCTACAGTAGTTTCATATCCAATATAATTAACAGAGCTACCATCAGCATCCAGCCAAATTTGGTCTCCATTCTCAAGCTCACCGTATAGAAGATCTTGATAGAATTGTGTGGTAAGCTGTCCTGTTAATACATTATTTGCTGTTCCTGCGGTAGCTCCCGTAGCAGGATCAACGCTGGTAATATCTAAATAATCCGAAGTTGCTATTTGATAATAATCAGCTGAAATGTTTCCAGAAGTAGCTCCAACCATATCAGTGTATGGTGTTACAGAAATTCCCTGAGCTGCATAAGAAGTAGTATCCAATGGGTGTGTCCATGTTAATAGTACATTACCACCGGTTTGTATAGCACCAGATACCTTAAGTTTAATTAGATCATTATCAGAAAACTGATTTATGACAGAACCAGTTAATCCAGAAAGACCCGTTACTGTACCAATTATGTAAGGAGATGATGTTGCAGTTGGCGTTGCAAATGCTATCAATTCATTCTTCTCAGCAGTAGTTAGAGAAGCACCGGTTACCCCAGTATTTGTAACTACATAATGTAAACCACCATATTTTAGAGAAGCATCGTATGCATTAAAAGCAGTAGCACCAATTCCATATGTTGCTGTTGCACCTACAGTAAATAAGGTACCAACATTTATAGAATCTGGAGATGCACCAGTAGCAGCTGTAATAGTTGTTACTTTCTGTGTGTATAAATAATCAGCAGTTAGGTTCTGATCATAACTTAAGAAATTAAGCCTTGCATCTACAATATCCCTATCTGCTGTAAGCTCGTCAATTAGATGATGTCCTACAAGATCGATCTTATATGGGTTATTACAAAGGTCATCCATAGCATCCTCATCAACAGCACAGAATAATCCTGTAGAAGGGGTGTTATTATTGATTAAAGTCTGGATGTACTGGTTGTTACCATTAAGATCTACAAAATCAGGAATTAAACATCCTGTTGTAGACGTTAGTATATTTACATCTGGCTGTGAAAGGAAGTTATTAATCTGACTCTTTATAAATCCATTCCTTGTAAAGTAAGCACTCCATTTCGGATCCAGCGAAAGTGTTTCGTAGTCTGTCCAATCTCCAGATATTGAGATCACATCAATAAAATAATCAGAGATATAATCATAAGGGTGCATAAAACTAGGGACATTATCAGCTCCATACCAATCAAGTGCAAAAACATCAAAACCTTGTAGCGGAGGGTTGGCGTCAGTAGATTTTCTGACAATAACACTCATCGCATCCTTACCTAAATTAACTAGGTTAAACAATCTTCCAGTATCAACGGCAGAAAGAGTTGCCAAAAAGTAATTTGTATCTGCAAACCAAAATCTCTCTTTGTTATAAAAAGATGAATATAGCTTAGATGTTAAAACCCCGTTGGATTGTTCGGTATCGATGGAATATCCAAAATAATTAACAACATCAACAATCGGGCTATCGATATCATTGTTAAGATTTAGTAGATTCAAAGCAAATACGGGTCCAGTGTTTAGACACGCAAATATTGATCTATGAAAGTAAGATCCTTTTGCTTCTAAAGTTTTATCTATTTCACCAAATACAGCAACTGCCGTAGTTACATCCGGTAAGTATACGGGTGCATTAAAAGGTCCTTTATTCGAAAATCCCACCACCAGTCTAATGGTCTGAGATGTTAGAATTACGTTTTCAGAAGCGTCAAATTCTAAGGTATAGACCCCCGATGCTTTAAATTGGGATAAATCCAGTTTGATTTTCTTTGCCATTATTGTCCAAGAGATATTTTTGCCTATTATATATCTAAATCAGGGCAAGCATTTTAGGCTACTACCCCATTAGTAATAGTATATATCAGAAGTGATGTATTATTTAGAGCAATTGACTAAAAGAACCGTAAAAACCACCTTCTTTAGTCCCATCACCAGATGAGCTGGTTTCCTCCATTTTTAAATCTATAACATCTCTATAAGCAGACTCCTCCAGTTCATCGTATAACTCACCTACAAGATCATAAAAATCTGACGATTCAAACATACCTGCAAGGTTAACTACGGTCATTGCTACGTCATCGTGTCCAGACTGACTAGAATATGTTCCCCTGCTATTAAGACCAAAGGAAAATAGTTCTGGTATGGTCCACCCGGATTCATTAATAATTACACGATTTACCCTGGTTTGAGATCTTAAGATCTCGCAGTATTTCATCTTGTTTTTCTCGTTGTACTTAATTCCAGGTTTTCTCGTCCTAGCAGATTCTGTGTGTTTGGTGTGTACAAATAATTCAAGAGGGAAATCATCATTTAGAATAAGCTTATCTATAAGCAATTCACCTTTAAAGTTAATCTCCAGTAATATCCTAACGTTTTCTGGGTTGAAGAATTTTAAAGTCATGGATTCTAATATTTTTTTAAAATCCTCAACCTCTATTTCATTATCTCTATAAACACCAACTTGTAAGAGGCCAAAAAAATCAGATTCGTCCTGGAAATCGTCCATCGACTCTATTACCTTCATTGGAAGAGGTACCACCTTAAAAATATTAAGGACAGTAAAATCACCCTTTCCACCACCAGCAAGATCTATTGATAAAACAAATCTATTTTTTTCCAGAGTATCTACATTAAATTGAAATTTAGGATGCCATTTAAAGTTATCATATTTAAGACCAAGATCTTCCAGTACATCCACATCCCTCCATTCATATTCAACCTCGTTTGCCTTGATCCTTTTGAGCTCGTTTGACCCGAGAAGAAGAGTTGACGAACTAAGAAATTGATTTCCATATTCCTGGTTGAATAGTTCTTGTGAACCGAGGTTAGATATTTCTTTCTTTTTCCATTCATCGTCTCTTCCTGGTACCTGCCACCAATCTACCCTGATTGGGTTGAAACTGTTATCCCCGTTTACTGCATCCCTATAGATTTCATAGAATTTATTCATTCCATTTGGCGTAGAAGTTATTATAATTCTGGAAACCTTAGACGAAGAAACTGTTGGATACGTAGATCTAAAAAACGATTCTATAAAATTTGGATGAATGTGAGCAAACTCATCCATATATAAAAAATGTATAGTAAAACCAATAGCTGAAGTTTTAGTAGTTGTTTTTGCAATTGCCCTACACCCATTATCAAATTTCATAGACATTACATTATTCACTATAATTCCTGGTTTTAAGAACCATGGTAATCCCTTCACTATAGCTTTAATCTTATCCATCAATTCTTCAGCAGTAGATCCAACGTTTGCAAGGATCATCGCGTTTTTATCATGGTTAAACAGGAGATACCAAACTAGGATTATAGCTGATGTAATAGATTTACCAACCTGTCTAGGTGCTAGAAATATATTAAAACGATTAGCCTGGTATTCTCTCAGCACAGAACTTTGATAATCTCTGAGCTTAACGTAGAAGAGCCCATCATCAGTCATTACCCTACAATACTTTGAAAAATATACAACATCCTTAGCACATTTTTCAATTTCTAGGATTTCCTCTGGAGTGTATTCATAGAGTAAATTAGATCTTTTTAATTCTGGATCCCCGTCATGGAACGGGTTGTCGACGGACTTGTAATCGAGACCTTCCTCCTCTACTTTAAAAAGTAATTCTTCTATTTTTTCAGTACTCCAATAATTAGAGTCATTCTCATTTGTATTAGCCATATTGCTTTAATCAAATAATTCGTCATCAACTTCTAGGTCAGTATCTTCTTCATCGATTGATATATTTCTACTAGCATCGATCTTAGCTTTCTTCTTAGCATTTACTACAGCATTATCATCTATTTCTTCAACCTTGATATCCTCTATCTCAGTACCGATAATGTCTCTTAGACCTTCCATCAGACCTTTAGTACCTCTGACCTTAATTCCACCATTATCGTTTGTGGATGGATTATAAACATTCTTACCATCTTCACCAGGATTTAATTCAAAGGATCCTGAATTACTTTTACTCTCGAGTTGGGTCCCAATGGACTTGTAACTTTCCTCCATTTTTTGAACATATCCCTGATAATCTTTAGGCATCTGCATTATTTGAGATTGGAGTTGAGCCAACACCTCAAACATTCTAGGGTTAGCATTACCAAGATCTATTTCTTCCAACAACTTTGTGATCGCATGTTGTGCAGTTTTTAATTGCAGCATCATAGAAGCTAAATTCATAGAATCTATCTTCTTTTTATAATCAACATAGTTTGTTTGATCTAGGAAATTCTCATCAAGGTAAAACTTAGCTATAGAATCTAGGATTGCTTTAGCATCAGATCCAGTAGTCTGCGTGGCTTCACTAAAATTCATTAGCTCAGTAGATTTTAATCTTGGTAGATCCTCTGTGGTTACCGCATCAAAATCTAAATTTTCGTCCTGTAGGATTGAATCCAGGCTTTCCTTGATTTTTTCTTCTACTACCCTCTCAGGTTTTGGTTTTCTTCTAGGCATATTATTCTACATCAATTACCTATTTCTTGCGAATTTAGGTAGAATTAATTGGGGTTTAGCGTTATCTATAATATAAGCAATTTGCTCATCCCTTACTACATTTTGATTAAGTACTATCGATTGCTTATCAATATCTATCATATTTTTAAATAATCTAACATTAGAAAGTAACAACGGGGATGTGTATATCTTATATGAGTTGTTATTAGTTCCATAGAAAGGATTATTGACATTGTTTTCAATATCACTAGGAGCATCAAAAGCATAAGTCTTTGTTAGTGTTCTATAATCCTCATGTACCTTTATAAGGTCAGAAGATTGCTCCCCAGGATTAGTTGGGTCGTATGACATTTTCCAAATGTTAATACCCATCTGTTTGTACTTGTTACTAATATTAACAACTATACCATACCATTCACCTTGTTCAGGTACGAACTGTAAAGGAGAATCATAGGTAAGATCGTTGAGAATAATTTCTATACTTCCCTTTTGTATGTAATTATTATTTGCAGGTTCGTTAGTACCTGAATGTACAACATCAATTCTCAGTCCCTTCAAATTCCCTCCTTGGTCCATATAGGTACCATCTATCAGGTTTCTTGCCTGAGCCTTTTGCATTTTCCAATTGGAGGTGTTCTTTGCATATGGTAGATTTGTATTAACTACAGAAAATTTATATTCGTCTGGTGTTGTAAGAACCTTAAATCCACCTGAGTGATTAGCGTCTGTACTAATAGCAACATATCCCTCTGGGTTATCAGAAAAATTTCTAAACGGTGAAAGATTATGTTTATATGGATGAGAACTATAAACTATCTGATTTGTATCCTCTGATATTTTAGTTATGGGTGCTGGAGAAAATGGTTTTTTTGCTAAGCTGTTTTCATTAACATAATTTTTCAAGCTGAACCAGGAAGTATAAGAAACCTCACCATCATCAGCTAAATAAGGACTATTTTTATATCTAATAGCTTCTCTATACTTGTTTGGTTCGTATATAAATTCAGAATCAGTAACAAACCCGTCGGCCATATCATAATAGTTATTGAAAACTATGGTCCAGTTATTATTTAGATCATATCCAACTATTGGTAAGTTCTGATAAATATAAGATCTTGTTGGATCTTCCTGTCTCCTCTGAGTACTATCCGAATATTGCTTTGGTTTAGAAATCTTTTGTTCTTCTGATTCAACTTCAGCTCCAAATAACTTTTCGGTAGTGAGAGCTATACCATCCAACTCTTCTTTGTAAGCAGGATCCTTAAAATAAGTATTTGATTTAGGACTATATTTCTTGAGTTCTATTTTATAATATACAGGGGAATACATGAAATCCCTAAAAAGGTAGGTTGAGTTAATTTCATAGATTCTATTAGTTAGTGGAAAATAGAGTATATCCCTTTTTCTTGGTTGGGATCCTCTACCAAAGATACTTTCGAAATAAGTCTTATCAATATGAATCTCAAATGGCTCATCAAACTGAATTCCAAAAGGATCGTAATTAGTCCTATTATCAGGAAATTGGTTAGATGGAACCATAACTTTTACACATTGCTCATCAACAACATCAAAGAGTGTATATTCTTTTAAAATTACATCCTTTCCTCTAGCCTGTGGCTGTACCGAATAATAATTAGTTTCAAACCCAAAAACCTTGTTAACAACCAAACTTAGATCCTTATAAAGATTCACTGCTTTGTTTATAGCATATGGATTAAAGGTGTAGTTACAATCATCGAATACTACAGGCCTGTTTGATTTTTCGTTAGAACATGTAGGTGCTGGTCTTTGTATAACCAAGTTATCAATAGATCCAGAAGGACCGCTAGGTCCGGTTGCATAAGTTAGATCTAAGTCAAAATCCAATATTACAATCGAAGGATCTATTGGCTCGTCGCTTTCATAGGCTATGCTACCATCAGGGTTAATTACGACAGAAGTAAATCTAAATTCCGGATAAAATGGTTTGGCCGGATCTAAAGGAATCGAAAATATAGTAGAATCGTTATTAGAAGTATATCCCTGAGAAAATCCAGTTAAAGCAGTACCAACATTTGCCCATAAAGACCAACTTTCACCATCTACAGAATATCTAAAATCCACGGCAATATCGTTAGGTATAGCTGCGCTAGGATCTCCCATTTTTATAGGATCGTTTAGAACTGCGCCTGCAGTTTCTATAATCCATCCATTAAAAGCTTGTACGTAATTGAAAGGTCTGTCCCAGGTAAGAACCCTATAGTTACCAATATATGTAAAATTAAGGGAACTTTCAAATTGCTCCATTCTTTCTGCATACCAAGTAGAATCAGAGCAAGGGAGATAATAATAGACACCATCAGAAGCCAAAGCAGTATGATATCCATTACACCCTAACTGTTCTGCTCTCGCCATAGCAGCTCCTGTGGTACCAAAATAATTATCAGTACTTTGGTGGAAATTTTTAGTGGTATTCTCAAGATCATCCTGGTACCTATATCTAGGATCAGAAAGATCCCTTTGATCACCATTTCCATTATAAACTGGGGATCCTTTTTTAGGAAATCTATTTTCTGGGTAAAAAGCCATTTATCTACAAGATATTATTAACAAGCAAAACTCCGCTTGTATTTATATATCCGTAGTAGAAAAAGGGTTAGGAAAGATGATCCTTTATAAGGCTATCTACATGTTCTTTAACTAGCTCGAAAGAAATTGATTTGGTACATTCGAACATCCTCTCGGTATTCTTCAGTCTAGGGCACCAATTCCAATCTCCTTTATCAAACTTAATAGAAGGATCACTAAAACATCCGTGACAGACGTCTTTATTAATTACCCTATAATTTTTAGTAGAAAATTCACACATAGGATCAGAAAAACCGGATATCATAACAACAGGTTTATGCAAGGACCATGCGAGCCAACTTAATCCAGATCCTATTCCTACGAAGAAATCAGAGTGGTAGATATCAACTGCTCTTTGTAATATATTAAAGTCCCCCGTTTTATCAATTACCCCATTTAGGTTAGTTCCTTGTTTCTGTACAACAACAACCTTATAACCAATCGAATTTAAATAATCTACAACTTTTTGCCACCCACCTTCGCGGTGCCAATGTTTAGCATTAGCAGTGGAATCCATAGCAATACAAACGTATTTACCGTCTATTGTTGGTTTTGTATTTTTTATGGTTACTGGAATTCTTTCATTCAGAACATCGTCGTTAACATCAATTCCTAATATGTCTCCTGCTACTTGTTGCAAGGATATTGATCTAGGGTCTCTTCTGTGCTTATCCCTATCTTCCTCGTCATACCAACCAACCCCTATTGTTGCATTTGTATTTGCTTCTCTGTGGCCTGGAGCGTAAAATCTTATATCTGGATAATAGCTAGACAACAACTCGTTCCAGAAGGTTGTTGCGTAAAGATCACAGTTATATTTCACTCTAAATTTATCAACTACTGGCATCCAAGCAAGTGTATCTCCTAAAGAACTACTGTCTATAGAAATACAGACCTTTCCTTCTTTTAAAAGATCATCCAGATTCTGCTCAAAAATTTTATCGTCTCCATCAAAGGCTTCAAACTTCCAGTTTGTGTACCATTTTCTAAAAAGTTGGGTATAAAGCCCAGAGGAGGTTTCGCCAGTGTAAGCATAAGAATCAGCATCAAGATCTTTGAATTTAATAGTACACGGATTTGTATTATTTGGACCTATACAATCTACCTTAGGACCATAATCAAAGTAAAAATTAAAAGTATATGGATGTCTAAATCTTACTATGTTAGATTTTTTTAGATCCTTATAAACTTCGAGTCCTCTATTTTTCATTCTAATTCAAGTATGTTTTTAATGCTCCTAATATTAAATTCTCTATCTTCGAAAAGACCATGAGGGGTTAAATATGTTACAAGGGGGTTATCATCATAAGAGTCCTTATAAGGATCAAGTCTCCTCATAAGGATTGGTAGATTCCAGGAAAGTGTTTCTTTTATAACTATAGGATTTAATTCCCAATTTGATGTAAATACAAAAAGATCCGCTGATTTATAGAATAGGTCAGTATCATCCCTTTCACCCCATAATTTACAATTGACAGGAAGGTCTTCTAACAAAGGACCCCAATAGTGCTGAAAATTGGGAGCGGTGTTTCCAATAAAATGGAATTGTACAGGATAATCTTGGAGTTGTCTAGCATATTCTATAAGTTCACCTTGGTTTTTCCCTGGGGTAAAAAGACCAATGTTTATAATATGTTTAAGACTTGGATCTAGTCCAAGTTCATCTAGTGCTGTATTTCTATTAGGTCTTTTAAAGTTCTCAACTGGATATTCTAAGATATCAACGGGTACTCCCATTTCTCCAAACTTATCACACATCCATTCATTTACCATAACAAACTTGTCTGGTGAATACACTTTATCCGCTGGTGAAATATTAGAACTGTGACACGTTTCTACAATAAAATAAGGTCTGTCCGGTGCATATATCTTATCAGCAATATTGCTATCAATAAAGAATTCCACAAAATCATCAAAATGTATAACATCAGGACATATGGTTTCTATTAAATCCAACATCTCAGTTTTATCGTTCCCTAGACAATAAAACCTAGCACCGATTTTTTCCTTTATCCTATTTCTCTGTACAACATATTCCTCAGAGGTATTACTATATTGAATACAATAAATCTCCGCTTCCTCGTTGAATGCCTCTATTTTTTTATAAAGGTATTGAGGCATGCCACCGGTGGATAAATGGGGTGCTACGAAAAGAATACGAGGTCTACCACCAGTCTTTTCTTTCAGGGTTTTTTCTATAGAATTTACAGTCCTGGTAAGCTCGTATCTTGTTTTTCTTAAAGCCTCAATCTCCTTCATAATACATATTTACTCCTTGGTATATTCACCGGTTTCGAAGTTAAGTTGACCCTCGCCATATTTTTCTATAATTTCGCTGATAAGTTTTTTCTCACTTTGATCAAGTTCTTCTGATTTTTGTAGTAGAGAAAAAATCTCAGCATCTACAGACTCTAGATCTTTAACCAAAAAGTGCTTTTTAATATTGAATCTACCAATAGACTCCACATTTTCAACTATAGAACTCCTTAAAGAGTTAACTCTCTCAAGCTCCTCACTCGTAATTTTAATTTGATTGTTTTCCATTTATTGTTTTTTTTTAAATTTCTCCAGGAAAGTTAGTTGAACTGTTACCGGAGTTATCCAATGTTTCATGTACATTTTCATCTACCAAACCAAGTCTCTGCATCGCATCATTGTGTAGTGCCTGTACATAATCACCGGTGTCCTTATAACATCCGGTCCAAAGTAGAAAATGCCACCTTGGAAACGGGCAGATCCTATCATCTCCCATTAATTTAGAGGTTATATCATACATCTCTTGATATTTTCCATCATGATTAAGCATTTCAGCCTTCACCACTAGGTGCTCATTTCTATATGGACAATACCAATCAGCTTGGTCAAGTTTTTCATAAGCCAACTGTGTATTACCAATAAATCTATAAGCCTTACCTATAAGTAAAATAGCATAATATGCCATCTCATCAAAATTATCAGGCGGGATGTTTTCTAGATATGCCGGGAATCTCCTAGCAACATAGTGTTCCAAATAATATATTGCTCTTCTAGCATACTCGTCACCGTGATTTTTGCCAAAAGGGAATCTGGTATCCTCATAGGTATCTGAATAACTTTTACCTATATAAAATAAATGGTAATCATCCTCATTAATCTTACCACTACAAACCTGATCAGCCTCAAGTTCCAGAGCATCCTTTAGAAATTTAAAAGAAGCGTCCCAAGTTTGTCCGTCGTTTGTTATAACATGCCTAAATCCCCTGGGCAAATTAACTATCTGGAATTGGCTATCTACCTCACCAGCACCTGGTAAAAGAATAACCTCATGCCTCTTATCATGCTTAAAATACCAAGGTAAATTAGCATTCCAAAGCCAGGTTCTAAAGTATATTCCACCAGGATCTTGGGCAGTGACATTAAAACTCTGTATCGAGGTGTCATTTAAGATCTCCCAATCAAAATCTTCATCCACCACAAGTTGTTCGTCAGCATCCATTCTTAAAATCCAATCACATCCATGATCTGCCTTTAGACATTCTTGAAGTGTATGATCCCTGTTATAACCAGGATACTGCCATTCAGTCTCGTATAAAAATCCAGGGATTCCCTTTTCAGCAAAAAAGTTGCGTATTAAATCCTGGGTTCCGTCAGTAGATCCATTATCCTGTACAACCCAATAATCTATGTACTGGTAACAAGATTCTAACATCCTTAGTATAACCTTGGATTCGTTCGCTACCATGGCGTTCATACATATTTTGGTTCTCTTGTTATTCATATTCATAATTTAAAACTTGCTCTTCCTCCCAGAATCTCATATCACTAAGGTCATTATTCATAAAAGCCTCCTGATGGTTGTTTGTTTGTAATTCTTCATTCCACTCCCAGTCGTGAAATCCTAGTTCGTTAATCCTATTATTTATTTCAGAGTTATACTTCTCTTTTATAACCCTAGAAATCCGGTTTATTTCAAAAGAGTTATAGTCAACAGTACTGTGTCCATTGTTATACTGTATATAGAGTAACTTTTTTACATGAACCATTCTTGTCGACAAAAAAGTTCTTACAATAAGATCAAAGTCATCAGCGAGGGGAAGGGTTCCTCTATGTCCACCTATTTTCTTATACACGTCAGAACGCCAACATCTCACATGGTTTGGCATCGTTAGATTAAATCTAATAGTTAATGGATTTATAGAAGGATAGTGGTGTTGTAAATATCTTTTTCCATTAATTTCTACCCACGAATGCCCTGAATACCCAAAATTAAAATGATTATTTTCGGCACCATAATAATCCCAATCAACCCTGTGATCAAATTGTATAAACTTACCATTTTCATACATTTCTGTACAATCGCTATAAATAAATCCAGCATCGGAAAACTCGTCAGCAGCTTTTTTTATTGTTTCTAGACATTCAGGAAGTAAATAATCATCATGATCCAATTCAACTAGCCATCTTCCCTTAGATAAAGAGCAAGCCCTATTCTTTGCAAGACCAACATTACCCATTGTATTTGGATAAACTCTATACACATTTACCCTGAAATCACTATTAGCAATCTCATTAATTCTTTCCCAAAGATCGTCATGTCCAAGAGGGGAGTCATCAACTATTGTCCATTCCCAATCATCCAAGGTTTGCTTTACCAAGCTTTCATAAGTTCTGTTGATTCTTTCCCCAGTTTTAAAAGCTGGAGTAAAAACAGAAAATTCCGGTTCATATCCATCTGTGTGTAGATCTATAGCTTTAGTTACTATAGCATTTGCGAGATCGTCATCATTTGGTATTTCTTCGTAGATCAAAACCCTTCTATCGAAATATGGGTGAATATTATTATACTCCTTATTTATAACAATAATAACATCCGGTGATGTTGATTTATCTAACGAGTTAAGTGTATTCCAATCAATATCATGGTTGCAGGGGATAATATCAACCCATTGCATATTATTCTCGCTGGAAGAAAAAACACTGGTGACAAATTCATATCTTTCCCCAGTCCGGTCCCAACCAAATATAATAGCAGTAGGTCTCCTGACTATCAGCATTTATTTTTCAGTATTAAAAAAGAAAACCTGAAACAACCTACCATTCTCTTTATTCTGTCCAAAATAATCTAACGAGACGTGAAATAGATCACCCTTGTAAAGAACTAATCTATTGTATACATTACCTAATTTATCAACCATTTCCCATTTTGTCATATCCTGGGAATCTATATTGACTGGTGCGCTTCTAGTTACTTCCTCTGGGTGCTCTGAGTTTCTCCATTTAAATAATCCGGTTTCCTTGTGTTTAAAAAGGCCGGTCCCAGCAGATAGAGGAGCATCCGGAGTTAGATATAGTACACCAGCCCAGTCTGTAGTATCATCACTATGAATCCAAGACCTATCAGAAGCTACAGTGTATTGGAAAGATCCAGTAGAATCGTCTCCCCACCAGGTTACTTCACCACCAAATGGGCGGATAATGTCCTGTATAGAATTCTTAACATTATCAGCTAGAAAAGAAGCTGTCCTTTGTCCTGGGTAGTTTCCATGCACACTAAATTCTTGAGCAAGAGCAAAAGATCTAACATCATCTGGATTTTTATAGAAATCATCTACAATAATAGTCTGAACCTTCATAAAGAATTACAATAATGGTTTATCTTTATACACCATTAGAGCTAAAGGTTTTCAACTAATTACACTATTCCCGGAAATTTAGTAAGATAAAATTTTCTTTTAAAATCTTCAGAAACCTTAGAAATTAGCTTCTCTTGAGGAAATATATCAGACAAAGAGAATAGCACACTAGGAATTTTATCCATTGATGTATTAGGATAAATGTATTCATGTAAGGTTTCATCACCTTTTATTAACTTGATGCTGGAAACACTGTCATTACCAACAATATTTCCAGCCATCTGAAGTAGTGAAAGTCTCACCTGTGTGGATTCTGTCATTTATTAATCAACTTTTAATCAATCTTATTTATAACTAAAGACAATTGTATCCAGGAACATTAAACAGTCCAGCTTCACAACTTATCTGGAACCAAACGTCAGGCTGCGCTAGATATACATTAGGGTCTACACCGACGTAGAATCCTGGATTCCCACCAGGTTTTGGGTCACAAAATCCTTCACAACCAGGAGAAGGTCCGACAGCTCCTTGTGCTCCTTGTGCTCCTTGAGAACCTTTAGCTCCCTGTGCTCCCTGTGCCCCTTGTGCTCCTTGTGATCCCTGACCTCCTTTAGCTCCTTGTGCCCCTTGTGCCCCTTGTGCTCCTTGTGCTCCCTGACCTCCTTTAGCTCCTTGTGCCCCTTGTGCTCCTTGTGCTCCTTGAGCTCCTTGAGCTCCCTGAGCTCCTTGTGCTCCTTGTGCTCCGGAAGTTCCAGAAGAACCATTAGCTCCTTTAGCTCCTTGAGCTCCTTGAGCTCCTTGTGCTCCTTGTGCTCCCTGAGCTCCTTGTGCTCCTTTAGCTCCTTGTGCTCCTTGTGCTCCTTGTGCTCCCTGAGATCCTTTAGCTCCTTGTGCTCCTTGTGCTCCTTGTGCTCCTTGTGCTCCTTGTGCTCCTTGAGCTCCTTGAGCTCCAGAGGTTCCAGAAGAACCATTAGCTCCTTTAGCTCCTTGTGCTCCCTGAGCTCCTTGTGCTCCCTGAGCTCCTTGTGCTCCCTGAGATCCTTTAGCTCCTTGTGCTCCTTGTGCTCCTTGAGCTCCCTGAGCTCCTTGTGCTCCCTGAGATCCTTTAGCTCCTTGTGCTCCTTGTGCTCCTTGTGCTCCTTGAGCTCCCTGAGCTCCTTGTGCTCCTTTAGCTCCAGAAGTTCCAGAAGAACCGTTAGCTCCTTTAGCTCCTTGTGCTCCTTGAGCTCCCTGAGCTCCTTGTGCTCCTTGTGCTCCCTGGGATCCTTTAGCTCCTTGTGCTCCTTGTGCTCCTTGTGCTCCTTGTGCTCCTTGTGCTCCCTGAGCTCCTTGAGCTCCAGAAGTTCCAGAAGAACCGTTAGCTCCTTTAGCACCCTGTGCTCCCTGAGCTCCTTGTGCTCCTTGTGCTCCTTGTGCTCCTTGAGATCCTTTAGCTCCTTGTGCTCCTTGTGCTCCTTGTGCTCCTTGAGCTCCTTGAGCTCCTTGTGCTCCTTTAGCTCCAGAAGTTCCAGAAGAACCGTTAGCTCCTTTAGCACCCTGAGCTCCTTGTGCTCCTTGTGCTCCTTGTGCTCCTTGTGCTCCTTGGGATCCTTTAGCTCCTTGTGCTCCTTGAGCTCCTTGTGCTCCCTGAGCTCCCTGAGCTCCCTGAGCTCCTTGTGCTCCTTGTGCTCCAGAAGTTCCTGAGGAACCACTAGATCCGCTAGATCCAGATGCACCAGAGACACCAGAAGATCCGCTAGATCCAGAAGAACCTTTAGCACCCTGTGCTCCCTGAGCTCCCTGAGCTCCTTGTGCTCCTTGTGCTCCTTGTGCTCCTTGAGATCCTTTAGCTCCTTGTGCTCCTTGTGCTCCTTGTGCTCCTTGAGCTCCTTGTGCTCCTTTAGCTCCAGAAGTTCCAGAAGAACCGTTAGCTCCTTTAGCTCCTTGTGCTCCCTGAGCTCCTTGTGCTCCCTGAGCTCCTTGTGCTCCCTGAGATCCTTTAGCTCCTTGTGCTCCTTGAGCTCCTTGTGCTCCTTGTGCTCCTTGTGCTCCTTGTGCTCCAGAAGTTCCAGAAGAACCGTTAGCTCCTTTAGCTCCTTGTGCTCCTTGTGCTCCTTGTGCTCCCTGAGCTCCTTGTGCTCCCTGAGATCCTTTAGCTCCTTGTGCTCCTTGTGCTCCTTGTGCTCCTTGTGCTCCTTGAGCTCCTTGAGCTCCTTGAGCTCCTTGAGCTCCAGAAGTTCCCGAAGAACCACTAGATCCTGATGAACCAGAAGATCCCGATGAACCCGAAGATCCCGATGAACCCGAAGATCCTGAAGATCCACTAGATCCCGATGAACCCGAAGTTCCAGAAGAACCGTTAGCTCCTTTAGCTCCTTGTGCTCCTTGTGCTCCCTGAGCTCCTTGTGCTCCCTGAGATCCTTTAGCTCCTTGTGCTCCTTGTGCTCCTTGTGCTCCTTGTGCTCCTTGTGCTCCTTGTGCTCCTTGAGCTCCAGAAGTTCCCGAAGAACCACTAGATCCTGATGAACCCGAAGATCCAGATGAACCCGAAGATCCCGATGAACCCGAAGATCCCGATGAACCCGAAGATCCTGAAGATCCACTAGATCCCGATGAACCCGAAGTTCCAGAAGAACCACTAGATCCTGATGAACCACTAGATCCTGATGAGCCTGAAGATCCTGATGAGCCTGAAGATCCCGATGAACCTGAGGTTCCAGAAGATCCACTAGATCCCGATGAACCTGAAGATCCCGATGAACCTGAAGATCCTGAAGAACCACTAGATCCAGATGAACCTGAAGAACCACTAGATCCAGAAGATCCTGAAGAACCAGAGGTTCCGGAAGAACCTGAAGAACCACTAGATCCTGAAGAACCTGATGAACCACTAGATCCTGATGAACCTGAAGATCCTGATGAACCAGAGGTTCCAGAAGAACCTGAAGAACCACTAGATCCCGAAGATCCTGAAGAACCACTAGATCCCGAAGATCCTGAAGAAC
>Ga0209138_1000509_pt1 | contig 38243 bp, 37 predicted proteins | sample SaaInl3SG_22_DNA_FD_184645 | JGI IMG/M metagenome (GOLD analysis project Ga0209138, IMG submission 184645) | Marine microbial communities from expanding oxygen minimum zones in the Saanich Inlet - ESP_153SG_22_DNA (SPAdes) (version 2) | ecosystem: Environmental > Aquatic > Marine > Intertidal...
TTCCCACCCTGGGGGATTCTGCAGGAGCTGGTCGTGCAGCGCTTGCCGATGCAAAGATAAACCTATTTCTATTTGTCACAATTTTCGCATTGGCGTATTTTCACCTTATGAAGGCATATTTAAAAATTAGTCATCTATTCTTAGTTCTCACCTTTTTATTCGCAGGGTGTGCATCGAAAATTGAGAAATTACCCAAGGTAGGTGTACAGAAGGGAGAGAAAATATATCCAGGTTCTGTTATTAAGATGAATATAGATTCTAGAATTAATACCGAATCGCTCGCCTTTTTTATCAATGAACAAAAACTTGATTATTCAGCAGGCTTACTTCAACTACCAGAAAACATAACGATTGGAAAGCAAAAGTTGATCGTTCGTTTCACTTTCAATAATAAGGAAGAAGAACTACCTATAACCCTATCGGTATACGCTCGTGAAAAGCCGATCAAAATAGCGGCCGAAGTCGTAAATACCTTTGAACACTCAACCGATTATTATACTCAAGGCTTAGAGTTTGACGGGGATTGGTTGTATGAAAGTACTGGAGGATTAGGGAAATCACTTATTATTCGCTACAACCCTTTTACTGGGGTTATTGACCAAGAAAAAAAACTAAATAAAGACATTTTTGGTGAAGGAATTACCCTGGTCGATGATCAACTTTTTCATCTCACTTGGCAGAATGGATACGGAACGATTCGAAACAAATCGAACTTCGATTCTATTCAATCTTTTGAATATAGAGGGTCCATAGAGGGTTGGGGCCTCACACACGATGATGACTTCCTATATAAGAGCGATGGTTCTGAATTGATTTGGAGACTATCGAAAGTAGATGCTTCTGAGATTGACTATATAACTATCGGTTCTCAAAACTCATACTTCAAAAATGCTAATGAGCTTGAATTATATGGAGATCTTATCTTAAGTAATGTCTACCAAAAAGACAGTGTAATGGTGATTGACAAAAATACGGGGGCAATCGTCGGTGTTCTTGATCTGAGTCCATTGAAAGAATTAATAGATAAAGACTCCTCTTTTGATCCTCTCAATTCTGTATTAAACGGAATTGCCTATCACAAAGAGCGTAAAACCTTCTTTGTGACAGGCAAAAACTGGAATAAATTATTCGAATTACGAATTGACTTTAGTCCGTTAGAAATTAAATAACGGTCTGTTTTGCATTAACTCGTTTACCTCCTTACGAACCGCAGCAATTTCAGTTTCGTTCGTAACATCTCTAAGCACGCGGTCAATAAGGGTAGCGACTTGACTCATTTCGGTTTCTCCCAGTCCTCTGGTGGTTATTGCTGGTGTTCCCAATCGTATCCCTGAGGTAACAAATGGAGACTTGTCGTCAAAAGGCACCATATTTTTATTCGCTGTAATATCAGCCCTCTCTAGAGCCTTTTCTGCATCCTTACCAGTTACCCCTTTATTTCTAAGATCAATGAGAATCATATGATTGTCGGTACCTCCAGAGATAATTTGGTATCCGTGACCTACCATTGCACTTCCTAAAGCCGCTGCATTTTTCTTAACATTGACCATGTAGTGTAAGAAGTTATCCGTTAAGGCCTCTCCATAAGCCACTGCCTTAGCCGCAATAATATGTTCTAATGGTCCTCCTTGATTACCAGGGAAAACAGCAAGGTCAAGTAGTGCCGACATTTTTCTTAAGCTACCATCTTTAAGCTTGATTCCGAAAGGATTTTCAAAATCTTCACCCATCATAATCATCCCACCACGCGGACCTCTAAGCGTTTTATGAGTCGTCGTAGTCACTATATGGCAATGTGGTAGTGGATCATTCAATATACCTTTAGCAATGAGACCAGACGGATGTGAAATATCTGCCAATAAAAGTGCCCCCACCTTATCAGCAATCGCTCTAAATCGAGCAAAATCGATATCACGGGAATAGGCAGACGCTCCTGCAATAATCATTTTAGGAGATTCTTTCACGGCTATTGCCTCGATAGCATCATAATCAAGCAATCCTGTCTCACGATCAACACCGTAAAAAGAAGGCTTATATAGTCGACCTGAAAAATTTACTGGAGAACCATGGGTAAGGTGACCTCCATGAGATAAATCAAACCCAAGAATCTTATCTCCGGGTGTTAAGCAAGCATGAAAAACGGATGCATTCGCCTGAGAACCTGAATGCGGCTGAACATTCACATAGGCTGCCCCAAATAATTCCTTAGCTCGTTCAATGGCCAAATTCTCAATTTCATCAACTACTTCACATCCTCCATAATAACGCTTACCAGGATAGCCTTCAGCATACTTATTGGTCAAAATAGACCCTGCTGCCTCCATCACTGCAGGTGAAGTAAAGTTTTCTGAAGCAATTAGTTCAATTCCTCGTAATTGTCTTGATTGCTCTTTTTGTATTAAATCAAAAATGGGTTGATCGCGCTGCATAGTATTTGTTTTTAGCAAAAATACAACAGTGGTTACTTTAAACATCCTCGGTTAACGACAGTTTTTAACAGAAATTACAAAGATTATTAACTGACGTATTGTCATTTAAATCACTCTAAATCAAGACATAATGACATCTTTTAATGGCTATTTCATTTTGGCTTGTTGTTTGACCTTCTAATTCGAAAAACAGAGAATATGATTGATATAAATTCATTTAGCCAAAAGGTTCAAGAAACCATTGGAGAAGCCCAAATAATAGCCGAAAGCTTAGATCATACTTCGGTAGAACCTATACATTTACTTAAAGCAGCCAGCAATAAAAACACTGACGAATTCGAGTACTGGACAGGCTCAAAATCTCAATTCGAACGATTTCATAAAGCTATAGATGCGAGTCTTAACCATTTAGGAAAAAGCAAGGGATCAAATTTAATGATGAGTAGTTCTTCAGCTACGGTCTTGACTAGCGCTCTCGCAGGAGCAAGAAAGGAAGGTCAAGAAATTGCAACACTAAAACACCTAGCCATGGCACTTCTTTTAAAAGGAGGCACAGCGGCTTCTATCATGAAAGATGTGGGAATTACAGAAGAACGACTTAACCAGATGCAGAACCCCACTAACTCGAATAATGGAGAAAGCACTCACCTGTCTCGATATGCTAAGAACCTAAATGAATTCGCAGATAGCGGAAAACTTGATCCCGTTATTGGGAGAGACGATGAAATACGAAGAGTACTACAAATCTTATCAAGAAGAAGTAAAAACAACCCGGTTCTGGTGGGAGAACCTGGAGTAGGTAAAACAGCGATTATCGAAGGCTTGGCGCAGCGTATTGTAGCTCGTGATGTTCCCGAAAACTTAAAGGATAAAAAAATCTATAGCCTAGATATGGGGCTACTGCTAGCAGGGGCCAAATACAAAGGTGAATTCGAGGAACGACTCAAGACAGTGGTAAAAGAAGTTGGAGAATCTGATGGTCAAATCGTTTTATTTATTGATGAAATTCACACTTTAGTAGGTGCAGGTGGTGGTTCTGGTGCCATGGATGCAGCAAACATTCTTAAACCAGCTCTTTCTAGAGGAGAATTAAGAACTATCGGAGCAACCACCCTGGATGAATTTCAAAAACACTTTGAAAAAGACAAGGCCCTCGAACGAAGATTTCAAAAGGTACTTGTCGAGGAACCTGACACTGAAAGCGCCATTTCCATTCTAAGAGGATTAAAAGAAAAATATGAAGCTCATCATAAAGTAAAAATTAAGGATGAAGCGGTAATTAGTTCGGTGGTTTTATCTGAACGTTATATTACTAGTCGATTTTTACCAGACAAGGCTATTGACCTAATGGATGAAGCAGCATCTAAACTTCGAATGGAAATCAATTCAAAACCAGAAGAACTCGATATTCTCGATCGAAAAATCATGCAACTCGAAATTGAACTAGAAGCCATTAAACGCGAAGGTGATCACGAAAAATCAAAGTCTATTCATCTCGATTTAGCAGAATTAAAGGAAAAGAGAAACCAACTATTCAGTATTTGGGAATCAGAACGAAGAGTCATTGACGAGTTACAGAAAACAAAAAATCAAATTGAAGCATTAAAACTCGAGGCCGAGCGAGCCGAGCGTAACGGCGATTATGGAAAGGTTGCAGAAATACGTTATGGTAAAATCAAGGAGAAAGAAGAGATTTTAAAAGATTTAGAAACGCAAAGCACTCGAAATAACAATCAACTCATCAAAGAGGAAGTCACTTCGGAAGATATTGCAGAGGTCGTTGCCAAATGGACCGGGATACCTGTCCAAAGTCTCGTTACCTCTGAAAGAGAAAAACTACTACACCTAGAAGAGAAATTGAAGAAAAAATTAATTGGACAAGACCATGCCATAGAAGCTGTTTCAGACGCAATTAGAAGAAGTCGTTCTGGACTACAAGACGAAAATAAACCTATTGGAAGCTTCCTATTCCTTGGAACCACCGGAGTTGGAAAAACAGAGCTGGCGAAAACGGTCACCGAATTTTTATTCAACGATCCGAGCGCTATGACTCGCATCGACATGAGTGAATATAGTGAAAAACACAGTGTAAGCCGATTAGTTGGAGCGCCTCCAGGCTACGTCGGATATGAAGAGGGTGGACAACTTACCGAGGCTGTTCGAAGAAAACCCTATTCTGTGGTGCTACTAGATGAAATTGAAAAGGCACATCCAGAGGTATTTAATACTCTTCTTCAGGTCCTAGACGATGGAAGATTAACAGACGGTCAAGGTCGTATGGTTGATTTCAAAAACACAGTGATTATTATGACGAGTAATCTGGGCAGTCATTTATGGATTGATGCAGAAGCAAACTCACCATCCAAAATGGAATCCATCGAAAAAGAGATCGTTTCTGCCCTTAAAAAACACCTGAGACCGGAATTTATCAATCGAATTGACGAAATCATCACCTTTAGACCCTTATCCTCTGAAGCGATAGAGTCCATTGTAAGTATTCAGTTGGACCGAGTGATCGAAAAGATAGAAACCAAAGAAATAACTCTGGAAGTTAGTGACCAGGCTGTTGAAGCGATCGCTAAAATTGGATTTGATCCAGATTTTGGAGCGCGACCTATAAAACGGGTTATTCAACGAAAGGTAGTAAATGAACTTTCTAAAAAGTTATTATCTGGAGAAATCACAACTGGTGATGCGGTTTTAATCGATGCTTTTGACGAAAATGTGGTGTTAAGGAAGATAAATACCGATTAGTATTTTGTACATTAGGCTTCCTTTTTTATTCAGAATGACCAAAGCAGAGAAGACCAAAGCCTTTATTATAGAAACTTCAGCCGTGCTTTTCTTAAAGCACGGCTTTGAAGCCACTAGCCTAAGTATGCTTACTAAAGCTACTGGACTTACTAAAGGAGCGATTTATGGGAACTTCAAGGATAAAGAAGATTTGGCTAAAGAGGTATTCAATTATTCGGCCAAAATTCTTTTATCTTCTTTAGAATCTCTCATAGAAGCTGAGCAGTCTGCTCAATTCACCATCCGAAGACTTCTAGGTTTTTATAAAACATATCCTGATTTTGCAAGAAAAATAGGCTCTTGTCCGATCGTGAGTTTTGGAGTGCAGAGTACCGGTGTACCTGAAATACAATCACTGGTAAATGAGGCCATTCTACAAATTGAGTCACTTTTTACTAAAGTTTTAGGTAAAGGACAAGAAAACGGGGAGTTCTACCTTAGCCTTCCTCCTGCTGTTTTTGCCAAACAATTATTTTCACTTCTTCAAGGGGGAATTACACAGAGCCTAATTACCAAGGACGACAAATACGCCAAGAACACAGCGACTTATATTGAGCACCTTTTTCAAACAGCAGTTCAACGCAACTAGGTTATGAGCAAGAATACTGTTTCAATTAAAAATAAGCGCGCTCGCTTCGACTATGAGCTGTTGGAAACTTTTGAAGCTGGATTAGTCCTGGGTGGAACCGAAATCAAATCAATCCGTCAAAGTAAAGCACGTATCACCGAGAGCTTTTGTGAATTTAATGATCGAGGGGAACTTTTCATCGTTAATATGAATATTGACCCTTACTCTCATGGTAGTTTTTATAATCATAAACCCACGGCAGAACGCAAGTTATTGCTTCAAAAAAAGGAATTAAAGAAGCTATTCAAAGAGGTAACTAAAGACGGCTTGACTATCGTCCCCTTAAAACTTTACATCAACGAGAAAGGATGGGCGAAACTCTCTGTAGCTTTAGCCAGAGGAAAGAAGAACTACGACAAAAGAGAAACGATCAAAGACCGTGATAATAAACGCAATCTTGATCGAATCAAAAAAATCAGATAAAGGATTACTTCTTAACTCCGGCGGTTTCCTTTAACAACGGTACAAATTGAAAATCGCCGTAGACGGTTTGGTGAAATTCTTTAGTTCCTTTTCTTTCAAGGACAATCATTTTCTGCTGCTCCTCACCAACAGGTATCACCAGAAAACCTCCGACCCTTAACTGCTTCAATAAATCTTTGGGTATTTCAGGAGCCCCTGCTGTAACAATAATTCGGTCATATGGCGCCTCCTTCGAATAGCCTTTATAACCATCCCCATAAATCAGTTTTTTAGGTCCTGGAGGATAAATCGAAAAGTGACGATCACATTTTCGGTAGAGTTCTAGTTGACGTTCAATAGTATAAACCTCTGCTCCTAAAGCCATTAGAATTGCGGTCTGAAAACCACTTCCTGTGCCAATTTCTAAAACCTTCATTCCCGAGGCTACTTGTAACAACTCGGTTTGAAAGGCTACTGTATATGGGTGGGATATGGTTTGTTCTGCCCCGATCGGGAAGGCTTTATCTTCATAGGCATGTGATTCTAGTGTAGCATCTAAAAATAGATGTCTCGGGACATTTTCAAAAGCCTTAAGGACGTCTTGATTGGATATACCTCTTTCTTTGAGGTAAGAAACCATCGCCCTACGTTGTCCCTTATGTTTTGGAGCATCTAATCGCACACTTCAAAGCTTTCGAGCGAAAATACAACGTCTTTATGTTTATTTTTGATCAAATTTTAAGACCTATGATTAGAGTCGGAGTAATTGGTGCTGGCCACCTTGGAAAAATCCATCTCAAACTTCTCGCCGAAAACCCAAAGTATGATCTGATTGGATTTTTCGACACCAACACCGAAACTTCAGAGGTTTTAGCAACCAATAACGGCTATCGATATTATTCTTCCATCGATGAGCTACTAGGTCAAATTGACGCAGCTTGTATCGTTACTCCTACCCCTTTTCATTTTGAGGTGGCTCAAAAGGCGATTAATCAAGGGGTTCATCTACTCATCGAAAAACCAATTACCACTAGTGTAAACCAAGCATATCAGCTGGTAGAAGATGCCAGAGAAAAGAATCTTATTGGAGTCGTCGGGCACGTCGAACGCTTTAATCCAGCCTATTCAGCTGCTGCCTCCTATATCAAGGAGCCTAAGTTCATAGAAATTCACCGCCTTGCTGAATTTAATCCAAGAGGTAATGATGTATCTGTGATATTAGATCTAATGATTCACGATATTGATATACTGCTTCAAATGGTTAAAAGTAAGATTACATCTATCGATGCCAATGGAGCTGCAGTAGTGAGCTCTTCGCCAGACATTGCAAGTGCTAGAATTGCGTTTGAAAATGGATGTGTAGCCAACCTAACCGCAAGCAGAATATCTTTGAAGAATATGCGACGCACACGTCTTTTTCAAAAAGATGCCTATATCACCATTGATTTTCTTGCCAAGAAAACCGAAGTCGTGCGTATAAAAAAGGCTCCCAAAAATCCTGAACCGTTCGATATGATTCTTCAAACCGCAGAAGGAGAGAAAAAACAGATTTACTTCGAAAGCCCAGAAACAACCGAAGTTAATGCGATTGCTGAAGAGCATAATGATTTTGCTTTAGCTATAGAAGGAAGTAAAGATCCTAATGTTAGCTTTGAACATGGTGCAAAGGCACTAGAGGTAGCTCAAGCGATTATAGACAAACTTGAATTTTAGATAATGAGTGTATCTGCTGCTATCGAAAATTTCAGAAAAGAAATACCCCAAAATGTTACACTAATTGCGGTTTCTAAAACCAAGCCTATCTCTTTGATTCAAGAGGCCTACGCGACTGGACAAAGAGATTTTGGAGAAAATAAGGTACAAGAATTAGTAGAGAAGCAGGAAGCCTTACCTAACGATATTCGTTGGCACATGATTGGCCATTTACAACGAAATAAGGTCAAATACATCGCTCCTTTTGTGCACCTCATACACGGTGTAGATAGCTTGCGATTATTGAAGGAGATTAATAAGCAAGGAGCTAAAATCAACCGTTGTATCCCAGTACTACTTCAAGTTCATATTAGCCAAGAAACTACAAAATTTGGTTTTGACTCAAACGAATTGAAAGAGGCTATCAACGAATGTAAAGTTCTTGAATGGATCAAGCCTTGTGGACTAATGGGTATGGCTACGTTTACCTCAGATTTGGATCAGGTTCGTCGTGAATTTCAAGGATTAAAAGATTTATTCGACCAGTATCAATCTAATTTCGGTGAGAATCCTACCCTATCTATGGGTATGAGTGGAGATTATAAGGTTGCTATAGATCAAGGAAGCACGATGATTCGTATCGGCAGCAGTTTATTCGGAAGTCGATGAACTACGCGATCGTCGACATAGAGAGCACTGGAGGAGCCTTCAATGAAGAAGGTATTATAGACATTGCGGTTCTTCGGTATGAAGGGAACGTGCTAACCGACCAGTTCCATAGTCTTATAGATCCTGAAAAACCCATTCAACCTTTTGTGAGTAAACTCACAGGTATCTCGCCTTCAATGGTTCAAGGAGCACCAAAATTCTATCAGGTCGCAAAGCGTATCATTGAATTAACCGAGGATGCCATTTTGGTCGCTCATAACACCCAATTCGACTATAAAATCTTGCAACTCGAGTTCGACCGTTTAGGATACAGCTTTGAAAGAAAGACACTTTGTACGGTCGAATTATCTCAAAAACTTCTTCCAGGTCTAGAGAGTTATAAACTAGGTAAATTAACCAAAGAGCTCGGAATACCTTTGAGTGATCGACACAGAGCACTAGGTGATGCTGAGGCTACCGCTCTTTTACTAAAAGTTCTAATCACTAAAGAAGGTGCTGAAAAAGAACTTGATTACTTAACCTATAGTGAGAAGGAATCAGACCTCAAGCCTTCACACATTCATCTTGTTCGAAAATTACCCGAAGCTACAGGGGTTTATAAACTCTACAATGCTAAATACGAACTACTGGAGTGTGGACACGCAAAAAATATCAAGAACCATGTGAGTAACCTATTATCCTCTCTTTCGATACATCAAAATTCTATCTATAAATCTGTAAAACGTATAGAGACCGAACTCTGCGAGAGTGAGCTTTACAACGCAATAAGGGTTTTACAAGTTCAGTTTTCGTTAAAACCGAAAAAGCGGTTCAATCTAAAAATAAATACTTCTTCAGCGATTTCATTTCCGAGTGAATTAAGTCTATTAATTGATAAAGGGAGAACAGAAGGGGAACACGCCGTTTTTCTGATTGAAAATCAAAGAATTAAAGCAATGGGGTTCTACGATCTAAACTACCAAATGACTAATAAAGAAGTACTCGAGAAAAGACTTTCTCCTGTCACCCCAAATAAATTGAACGAGCTCATACTATCAACGTATCGATCGAAAAAGAATTACGAAATCATTTGTATTGAATAATTTTATCATTCATATAGGCGGACCAACCGCATCTGGAAAGACTTCTCTTGCGATCGAGCTGGCACTCTTATTAGGAACAGAGATTGTTTCAAGCGATAGTCGACAGTGCTACAAAGAAATGAGTATAGGGACGGCTGTGCCTACCAAGGATGAACAGTCGAAGGTTTTACATCATTTTATCCACTCTCATAGTATACAAAGCCCTTTAACCGCTGGGAGCTATGCTTCTGAAGCAGGACACCTAGTTTCATCACTTTTAGAAAAGTATGGATCTGCGGTTGTTGTTGGTGGTAGTCCGTTATACGGGGATGCTTTATTGTATGGTCTAGATGATTTTCCTAAAGTAGACGAAAGTATTTTGGAGCAATTATCTAAACAATCATTAGAGGAGCTAAGTCATCAGATTAAAAAATTAGATCCAATCAGTGCCGAAGATATTGACCATCAGAACCGCAGAAGATTAGAGAGAGCCCTCTCTATATGTCTTCAAACAGGCAAACCTTACAGTTCATTTAAAAACAGAAAGAGACCCAAGCCTTTTGAAAATATTTTCGAAATAGGCATCTATTGGGAGCGCAATTTACTTTATGATAGAATCAATAGTCGTGTCGATCTAATGTTTGAATTGGGGTTACTTACAGAAGTCCAAAGTCTAATTCCTTTTAAAGATCTCAAACCACTTCAAACGGTGGGTTATAGCGAGTTATTTGAATACCTCGAAGGGAAGTGTAGTCTGGATGAAGCGACTGAAAAAATAAAACAGCACAGTCGAAATTTCGCGAAACGTCAACTTACGTGGTACAATAAGAAACCAGAATTTCGTTGGTTTAACCCAAGTAGGTTAAGCGCAAAAAAGGTGCTTGATCAATTAGGCGTGAACTACTAAACGAAAACCTTCTCCATGAATATTCAAAATCTCAACCTTAGAATCTTGTTTTAAATATTTTCTAAGCTTCGCAATGTACACATCCATACTGCGTGAGGTAAAATAATTATCATCTCTCCAAATTTGGGTGAGCGCTAACTCCCTTGGCATCAAATCATTAAGATGAAGCGCAAGCAACTTTAACAAATCATTTTCCTTTGGGGAAAGTTTAATAGGATCCTCTTTCTTGTAAGTAAGGAATCTCAACTTTGCATTCAAATGAAAATCCCCAATTTGAAAATCCGTTTGCTTTTGGCTTACGGTCGTCTGAGAACTTTTTCGCTTTAATAAAGTCTTAATTTTCGCCAGTAAAACCTCCGAATCGAAAGGCTTATTTAAAAAATCATCCGCTCCTACCTTATACCCTTGAAGAACGTCCTCCTTCATAGATTTTGCTGTAAGAAAGATGATCGGAACTGATGTATTATCTTCTCTAATTTCCTTGGCTAGCGTATACCCATCTTTATAGGGCATCATCACGTCTAAGATGCAAAGGTCATAATCTCCCTTTTTGTATTTATCAAACCCTTCCATTCCGTTCTTTGCAAGGGTGACCTGAAAGCCATTGAGATTGAGATAATCTCTCAGGACAATTCCGAAATTAGGGTCATCTTCAACTAATAAGATATTCTTAGCATCAGCCATATTTGGGTCATTTTAGTTTTAATTCAACATAAAATGTAGTTCCAACTCCTTTCTCACTTTCTGCTCGAACGGTTCCTTGATGTGCTTCTATAATCTGTTTCACGTAGGCTAAACCTAAACCATGACCTTTAACTAAATGTAAGTTTCCACTGGTTTCCCGGTAAAACTTATCAAAAGCTTGTTTCAAGGTAGCTCGACTCATCCCTATTCCATTATCAGAGAGCTCGACTACAATTCTGTGATCAATCACTCTAGTTGAAATATGCACTTCAGGTGCTTTACTTTCATCCGTGTACTTGATCGCATTATCCAATAAATTGATAAAAACATGGGTAAGATGCATCGCATCTCCTTGAATCACGTCTTTAACCGCATCAAGCCTCACAACAATTGTGCCATTTCGCTCATTTGAAATTAGATCAACACGTTTCTTAGCTGCTAGAATAATTTCGTGCAATGAAATTTCAGATAAATCAAGATCGATTTGACCCCTCTCTAATTGTGCGATTTGAAGAACATTCTCAACCTGAGTAAGCATTCGTTTATTTTCATCACGAATCATATCTAAGTACCTACCTCCTGTTTCATTTTTTAAGGTAGATTTCAAAGCATCCACTGCAAGACCGATAGTTGCGATAGGGGTTTTAAACTCGTGGGTCATATTATTAATAAAGTCTGCTTTAATCTCCGCATTCTTCTTTTGTGTAAATAGTTGATAAATCGCCACAGAAAACGTAGCAAGAATAATTAAGGTGAAGAAAACAGATAAAGCCATAAGACCCAAAACATCCCTAATCAGATAAGCATTTTTACGAGGGATGTCAACTACTAATTCATAAGCACTCACTCCTTCACTATCCCTGAAAATGGAAGACCGATAAGTAGAGGAGGAAGTAAAGTCAAAGCCTTCACTTCTTACCGAGGTAGGATATCCTTGACGCTCGACTCCAAATTCAAAGGGTAAAGAAATACCACGTTTAAGAAGTTCTCTACTCAGGACAAACTGAATTTCTTGCGCGGTAAGTCTTTCATAAATAGGAGTAGCTTTAGCAGCCTCCATAAATACGTCTTCGTATTGGGCCTTTTCAATACTGCTGAGTGATCCGATTTTTTCGATAACCTCTACAGGTTCAATATTTGAACTTAAACCATCGCTACTGAGACCAGATCTAAAAACCTTTTTAGTTCGATTCGATGTAAAATTGACAATCCTCGTGGTATCTGAAGAGGTTGCACCCCAAAAACCTGGGAGTGACTGTGTAGATAAATCATACCCCTCCTCTAATATATTGTGCGAATAAAAAATAATCTCATCCTCTGAAACTCCTCGGTTTACAAAGAAGAAGTTTCGAATATGAGTAGATTTTGGAGCGCCTACACTATCGATGAGAACTGCTAGTTGATTGTAATAGTCTTTTCGTTCACGATCTTCAATTTGCTCTGAAGTATGTTCTAAAACATCAATTATAGCCGTTGAAAATTCTTCGGAGCGACTATCGAAGGAAATTTTAATCCAATAACCTTGAACTAAAATGATGCCTATTAGAGCAACGGACATTAAGAACAAGGTAATGTATAACCACTTCTTATTCATAGTTATTGTTTTTAAGATCTTCGATTAAAGCATCTATTTCATCAAAGAGAGAATCATCAAACTTATTGTTGATGATATAGTCGATTTGTGCAATGTGATTCTCCAATTGAGGTTGAGCCCCTATTCGTTGTAAAATTTGCTCACGAGAAGTCTGATCACGTCTCATAATCCTTTCAATTCGTTGATCTAAATCAGCATCTATATAGATAACCTTGTCGAATGTATAAGGATTTTTCGAAGCTAATATTAAGGCTGATTCCTGAAAAACGAATTTCGCGCTTTGCTCGTTAAGCCAACTTTCAAAGTCTTGTCGTACTGCTGGATGCATAATCCCCTCCATTTTCTTTCTCAACACATCATCTGAAAAAATCTTTGATGCGATATAGGGCTTATTAGCTAAATACTCCCTTCCATCTCTAGTGTATGCGTCAGGACCCAATAGATCCATAATTTTGGTACGAATATTATCTTCTAAAAGCAATTGCTTTGATCGGTCATCAGCAGAATAAACCGGATAGCCTTTTTCAATCAAATAATTAGAAACCTTTGATTTACCAGACCCTATTCCGCCCGTGATTGCAATTACTTTCATTGCTTTTCTAGGATGTAATTCACGCGATCATTCGAAAAAAATACCTCTAGCACATCAGAAGGACTGTAAGAAAATTTTAAAGGCAGTCTTGAAGGTAAGGAATCCATACCTTGGCTAAAATCAAAGTCTACAGTGACACCAAAGGCTCCAGAATCCAAAGCTTTCAAGACATCTGCTTGTGCCTTGCAAACTACTTGTGCGCTCGGTGGAAATACGGTTAATCGCATCCCATTTTCAAGTTCTGGAAGAAGAATAGGAACTTCATAGACCATCTCTGAGAATCGTACGACCTCTGCATTAATGGTAACCTTGGTTTGCTCTATACTCGAAAGTCCTAAGTCAGAATAAGCAATATCCAAAGGCTGATTTATAGATAGGGATACATTATCTCGTTTCAGAGGTACCGTATTGAGCGCATTAATCGTTCTTAGCGTAGACTCTGGTGCACTAATTCTTACACTATCTGGCGATACACTTAGGACACCTTTCAAAATATAATTTTGTTTATAGGATATCGAAACATCAGGTATTACGGGAACTTTTTTAGAGGCAATTCTCGCTAAAGGAACGGCTAGTTCTGCGGTAAATATCTTTTCGATAGCGATAGCTTCACCAAATTCCTTTTGAAGCTGACTTTCTATGTCAGAAGTTAATAAGACGAATTGATCATCCGATTCGACCATCGACTCTGTCGATAAGGAATAAACTTTATTGTAAGGTGAGTTAAAAAGTAATCTTAAACCTGTTGCCGTCACCCTGGTTTCAATAGAAACTACCGAATCATCAATTAACTGATAATCCCCATCTGGGGCTTTAAAGGTTACGTTAACCAATTTACTAACTGAAATAGGCTTCGCTAAATTGGTGAATTGCCATAAGACTATAGAAAGTGCTAGAAAAACAAAAAATTTCGGATCAACCTTATACTTCATAGAGGAAAGTTAAGCAATGTCTTTAAAAAAGAACTCTGGAAGTTTAGCTTCTATATGATCGCTAGTAACTCCAATGAGTTTTATGGATGATCTTACATAACCATAGGCATAAGATGCAAATTGAATAAACATAAGAGGAACAGATACCACAGCAATTAGCAACGACTTACTTCTATACCAAGAACTTGCAAAAAATAGGACAGAATAAAGTAGATATAAAGAAATCCCCAGGTAAGCAAAATCAAGATAAATAGTCTTTACATTGAATAAAAAAGAGATTAGTAACAGAACAATTAATACTATCCAACCAGCGGTAAATACACTCGGTAAAAGGAATATTCTTGATTGGTACTTGGGATGCATTCGATTTAAAATTACACGTACAGATCCGAATTTATAAATCTGTTTTACAAACGAATTTAAACGAATACGTCTTTCATGAAAAACCTCAGCCCCATCCACAAAACACGTTTTAAATCCTAAATCCCATGTGCGAAATACAAATTCAGGATCTTCACCGGGATGAATCTTTCCAAATCCACCAGTAGCCTCGAAAAGCTGCTTTGAAACTCCCATATTGAAACTTCTAGGTTGAAACCGCGTCAATCCTTTTTTGCGTCCCCTTATACCCCCTGTCGAAAAAGGGTTGGTCATCACTGCATTTACTACCTTTTGGAAGAAAGTGAAAGACTCATGAGCTGCATCAGCACCTCCAAAGCAATCCGTATACGAGGTAGAAAGAGCCTTACGAACCGTAGAAAGATAGTGAGTAGGAAGAACACAATCACTGTCTAAAATCAAAAAATAATTACCCTTTGCTTTAGACATACCGTAATTTCGGCTATCGCCCGGACCACTGTTTGGTTTAAAGTAGTAGTTAATCTCTAATTGATTCGAGTATTTATCACATACTTGTTCGGCATCAATAGTTGAGCCGTCTTCAACGACAACCACCTCAAAACGGCTATTATCCTCCTGAAGGGTCAAACTCTGAAGAAGTCTATCGATTTCATCAGGTCGGTTGAATACCGGTATAACGATAGAAAAATAAAAGGGTTTCATTAAAAAAGCCCCTTAAAGGGGCGTCTTTTATTCAGAAAAATGATCAACAATTTCTTGACTGACACCGGTATTTGAAAACCCTCCGTCATGGAAAAGATTCTGCATCGTTACTTTCCTGGTTAAATCAGAAAACAAGGTAACTGTATAATCAGCGCAATCAGCAGCAGAAGCATTTCCTAGCGGTGACATTTTTTCTGCAAAGCTTAAGAAAGCATCAAAACCTTTAACTCCTTTACCTGCAGTTGTTACCGTAGGAGATTGAGAAATCGTATTTACTCGGACATTCTTCTCCTTTCCAAAGAAATAACCGAAGCTTCTTGCAACAGACTCCAAGTATGCTTTATTGTCTGCCATGTCGTTGTAGTCAGGGAATGTACGTTGAGCAGCCATATAAGTTAAAGCCACAACACTACCCCATTCATTCATCGCATCATTTTTATAGAGCGACTGAAGTAACTTATGAAATGATAAAGCAGACACATCCCAACCCTTAGTTGTAAAATCATAGTTTTCGTCGGTATAGTGTCTTCCTTTTCTAACGTTCACAGACATTCCAATAGAATGGAGAACAAAATCAAGTTTACCTCCTAAATGAGCAGTTGCCTCCTCTATTAATTGGTTTAGATCTTCACTAGAAGTTGCATCTGCGGGGATAACTTTAGCGCCCGTTTTCTCAGCTAAGGCATTTAACTGACCCATTCTCAGGGCGATTGGCGCGTTAGTTAAAACAAACGATCCTCCTTCTTCATGGACTCTTTCTGCCGTCTTCCAGGCAATTGAATTTTCATCAAGGGCACCAAAGATTATTCCTCGTTTGCCTTTAAGTAGGTTGTAACTCATATCTATTGAAACATAATTTAAAACAAATATAGCAAGTTCGCTGCTATAAGCGAGCTAGAAGACTTTTTGCATGCTGAATGGCCGTGTCAGAAGGATCCAACCCTTCTAACATAGTAGCAATTTCAATCTCTCTATCTTCTTTGGAAAGTTTAATCATCTGGGTGCGAGTAGACTCTGAATCCTCTGTTTTTGCAATTTTATAATGAGTCATTCCCTTTGATGCTACTTGTGGTAGATGACTGATAACGATCAGCTGATTTTTTGTTCCCATAGTGACAAAAAGCTGAGCCATTTTATCAGCTATCTCTCCAGAGACACCCGTATCAATTTCATCAAATACTTGAACTGGTAAAGTTCCTTTTCGGCTCTTTACATATTCTATAGCTAAAGCAAGTCTCGACAATTCTCCTCCAGAAATTGAATTCTTTAAGGTGCTAAACACCCCTCCTCGATTTGCCTTAAACATCAAATCAATCTCAAAACGACCATTAGACGTCATCTCGGTAGACTTAAAATCAAATCGAACTTCTGATGACGGCATTCCTAATTTATGCAATACAGCCTCTAACTCAGATGAAAGATTACCTGCCCCATTTTGTCTTAAAAGCTGAAGTTCATCGGCTAACGAATCTAACTCAGACTTTAGTGTATCTAGTTGGGTTTCTATTGATGTTATTTGATTGGTTGGAGACTGATCTTCTGAAAGTTTCTGATTTAATTCCTGATAAATCTCCTTCAACTCCGAAATTGAAGCTGCCTTATGCTTTTGTTGTAATCGATAGAGGTCATTGATACGTGCATCTAATTCTTCAAGCCTTGAAGGATCAGGAATCAGTCGATCTAAAGAGCTTTCTATTTCTCCATCAATATCTCTTAACTCTAACAAAACACTAATCACTCGTTCTTCAAACCCTTTAAATTGTTGGTTACGACGACTTAAATCAGAAAGTGTTCGCTGAAGTTGATTCAGGGTTGTCAAAACTCCCATTTGTTCGTCTTGAAGCATGCCTAATGCCTGAGCTAGTTGTAATCGAATCGTATCAATTTCAGAAAGGGTATTGAACTCTGTTTCTAGGGCATCTAAATCAACTGAATGAACTTTCGCTGCTTCTAACTCTTCGATTAAAAATTGGTGATAATCCCACTCCTTTTCAATAGCCTCTTTTTGACTCATTAACTGATCGTAGATTTTTTGAACAGAACGATACTCCTTGTATTTACCCTTGAATCGTTTTGATAATTCTACACTTCCTGAAAATTCATCCAGTAGATTAATCTGCTCAGAACTAGTTAGAATCGAATGAGACTCATGTTGGGAATGAATCACTATTAAGTGATCGGTTAACTGTTTTAGAAGATTTTGAGTTACCGGAGAATCATTTACAAAAAGTCGAGATTTACCGTTTGGCGAAAGTTCTCTGCGAATAATACTGGTTGGTTCGTAATCGAAATCATTGTCTTCAAACCACTGACGATAGCTATCTTCTATCTTTAATTCTACTTCAAGTACACACTTGTCTTCTTTGTTAAAAAGAATACTGTGGTCTGCCCTTGCACCTAAAGCTAATTGCAATGCACCCAACAAAATTGATTTACCAGAACCCGTTTCACCGGTAATTACGACAAAGCCTTTCGGGAATTCCAACTCTAATTCCTGAATTAAGGCGTAATTCTTTATGTAAATTCTTTGAATCAAAACAACAAACTTAGCTTCTAATATAGAAAGTTCGACTGCACTATTACAGCACTACTCTTCAGAACTTATGAACCCCTCAAATTCAACCTTTTTAGATTCACTTATACGCTTGTAAATCAGAAGGTTCTTCAGCGATTTGTTCATCTCTAAAAACACCCCAATGATTTCACTGATCATCGATTTTGACTCAGAAGTAGTTTCGTATTGGCTATCTAAACCTATTCGATGGTATTGATACCACCATTGCCTTAAGATCTTTCCGTTAGAAGAAAGCAATTCATAGACCAAACGATATTTCGTGGTACCTGATCTGCGCATTTCCCATCCCTTGGCTCCTAAGGTTTGTGCTCTCGCAATTAAATCATTAGCATTTTGATGATAACTTGACCCTCCATATAACTCAAAACTGTCTCCCTCATAACCAAGAGCCAAGTAGGTGTAAAAGGCAATATTGGTCAACAAATTAGAACTCAATTGGTTCTCATTATAAATCAGTGGTCGATTTACTTGGTAATTAAAGGTCAGATCACTCTCAATAATCTTAAACAAAGGAGTTTTATACGTGGTATTAAATACAGGCCTAAAAGCCTCGACCATTAGAATAGCACGATAATGTTCTCCGTTTTGCTCTAAAACCGAAAGGTAATAACGCACGTCTAGTTTCGCATTCTCATCTCTTGTTTGACCTCCCCATTTTTTCTGGGAGATAAACCGTTCAAGGTCTGATTTTAGGCGATTTTCAATGGTTGAAACATAGCTTGAATTACTGCGATTCGAAATCACCACGGTTGGTCGTATTTCTTGAGCAAACAAGTTAGATGAAAAGACTAAGAATAATAAGGAAATGAAATACTTCATAAGACAGCATCTATAAGAGCCTCCCAAAATTGGGCAGCTATGATCGACTTGTCTGCTAAAGGTAGCTTTACCTGCTTAGAATCCTTAAAAAAGAGTGTAAGTTGGTTGGTGGAGTTCCCGAAACCCGAACCTTTTACCTCTAGAGAATTAAGTGCAATTGCATCTAAGTTTTTGCGCTCTAGTTTTGACTTCGCACTCTCGATGCCGTTGTCAGATTCTAAGGCAAATCCAATGAGAATCTGACCTTCTGATTTCAGCTTTCCTGCTGAAGCCAATATATCCTCTGTCTTTTTTAATTCGATATTTAACGAATTCTCTCCCTTTTTAATCTTGTGTTCAGCCACTACTAAAGGGGTGAAATCAGCCACTGCTGCCGTAGAAACAAAGCAATCAGATGATGAAAAATATTTACGAACCTCTGAACTCATCTCAAAGGCACTTTCTACCTCAATGCGTTGAATGGGTGATGGTAGCTTTATGGGACAAACAGGCCCTGAGATTAAAACTACCTCAGCTCCAAGCTCAAATGCTTTTAACGCTATTTGGTAACCCATAGTACCTGTCGATCGATTCGACAAAAACCTCACGGGATCAATAGACTCTCTAGTCGGACCCGCCGTAACTAAAATTTTCCTACCCTTTAAAGGCAACGATTCACGTATCTTATTCTCAATAAAAGCAACGATCTCCTCGGGCTCAGCCATTCGGCCTTCGCCTTCTAAGCCACTTGCCAAAAAGCCTGAATTAACTGGGATTACATGAACCTTATGCTCCTGTAGCGTTTTCAGTGTTGCTGCCGTCGTTGGGTGCGCATACATATCCAGGTCCATCGCTGGAGCTACATATACTGGTGAAGGGCACGAAAGGTAAGTAGCTAACAAAAGATTATCACATGTACCCTGAGCCATCTTCGACAAGGTTGAGGCAGTAGCAGGCGCTACAACCATCAAATCTGCCCATTTACCTAAATCAACATGATTGTTCCACGACAATTCACCATTATCCTCGTTAATGAAATCAAAATGAACCGGATTCTTGCTTAGGGTTGCAAGAGTGAGTGGAGTGACAAAGTCTTTGGATGCAGGGGTCATTACGACCTTTACTTCTGCACCAGCTTTAATAAATAAACGCACCAAATTAGCTGTTTTATAAGCGGCGATACCACCGCAAACACCTAATAGGATGCGCTTACCTGAAAACATAAGCCTAATTATTAAGCTTCTGTTTTTGTATTTCTAAAATAAATACGTTCGTTTAACCATTCCTCTATTGCAATTGCATGAGGCTTTGGAAGCTTTTCATAGAATTTAGATACTTCGATCTGCTCCTTATTTTCGAATACTTCCTCTAAGCTATCCGTATACGTTGCAAACTCTTCTAACTTCTCTAAAAGCTCTTTTTTGATCTCTGCATTGATTTGAATCGAGCGCTTAGCTACCACAGAAATAGCTTCATAGATGTTTCCGGTTTGTTGGTCTACCACATTTTTATTCAATGTTTTGGTAGTTGCTGATGCTTTAGTTTCTTTAAGATTTGCCATAATAATTAAGATGACGTTAGTGAAAGTAGAGATTCATCAATTTTTTCTTTGTAGGCGTCCGCCTCCTCAGTGAATCTCGAATTTGGGTAATTTCTTTTAAACTCGTTGTAATATTTCAAAGCGTCTTTGAAACGCTGATCCATCTTTTGAAAGGTAGAATTCTCTGCAAGTATAGTAGCCGATTTCAAACGAATGAAATACGCTTCTTCCCTGTAAATCGATCCTGGATTTTCTAAGATGAAATTATTTAAAGAGGTAATCGCCGAAAACAGTACGGGAAGATTAAATTCTCCTAACTTATCGTATTGCTTCGCAATTTCAAAAGCCTTTTGTTGCTTTTTAATATTTAAAGTTTGGACCATTTCATTCGCAGAGGCAAAATATTCTGAATCTGGATAGTCATTGATAAAAGACTGTAATTTAATGAGCGCCGTATCTGTATCCGTTTGATCAAGACTAAATTTTGGACTCATCTTAAAATAGCTGGCTGCTTCTAAAAAGCTAGCTTCCTCTCTTTTGTCGCTATTTGGATAAGATTTGATAAACCTTTCGAACTGGTAGCTCGACAGATAATAGGATCCTGTTAAATATTGAGCATTTGCAAAGAAGAAGCTCAAGCGCTCTCCTTGAGGTCGACCGGCATATTTTGGAGCAATTACTTCGAATAGACGCTTTGCCTTTACATAGTCTCCTTGCTCGTAATAGGAATTTGCGAGGTCATACATCTCTTTGACATCGTTCTTACGAAGTACCTTTTGGTACTCGCTACATGAACTAAATAGCACGAGAGACAAAAAAAGAATAACTAGTAGGCGTAAATTCATGGGGCAAAAGTAATCTTTTTTAAGATCACAAAGCCTCCAATCTAGTCATTTCGGTGGAAATAAGCGAACTGAGTTCCTGTGTTGCTGATACTAGAGGTAGTCTTAAAATAGATTCAACCAGACTCATATGAGCTAAACTTGACTTTATTCCGGTTGGATTACCTTCTTTAAAAACCAAATCACATAACGATTGAATCTCATTATTGATTCGATTTGCAACCTCTAAATCGCCAGATAAGGCTGCACGTATTCCTTTACCAAAAAGTTCAGGAATCGCTTGTCCAATTACTGATATAACTCCTACTGCACCTAACGCAATAGCAGGAATGGTAGTAAAATCATCACCTGAAATGATCTGAAAATCATTGGGCAATTCTTCGTTTAATGCGGTTATAGTAGGTAAGTCGCCACTGGCTTCTTTAATCCCAATAATATTCGAGTGAGCATCATTTAGACGTTTCACAGTGCTTACTGCTATAGAAACCCCTGTTCTCCCAGGTACATTGTACAAAAGGATGGGCAAAGAAGTATTAGAAGCTAATGCCGAGAAGTGTTGAAACATTCCCTCTTGAGATGGTTTGGTGTAGTAAGGACAAACAGACAGAATCCCATCTACGCCCTTAAAATCGAAAACCCCTAACTGTGCTACAAGTGATCGCGTATCATTCGAACCTAAACCTAATACGATAGGAACTCTATTTTGATTTACTTCTTTAACACATTCGAGTACCGAGATTTTTTCATCCGTTGAAAGCGTGGCTGTCTCAGCAGTCGTACCTAAGACCACCAAATAGTCTACTTTTTGATTGATTTGAAAATTTACTAATCGCTTGAGAGCAACAAAATCAATATCCCCAGAGTTATTGAACGGAGTAACTAAAGCGACACCAAGACCACCAAAATGTATCATTGACTAAATATTGGATTGCAAAAATACTTCAACGATCAACTCAAACGTAATTGATTTGTTAAAAAGATTGCTTGATTAACTAAATAAAAACAACCTGTTATAATTACAACATTTCTATGAAATCTGACTCTGATAAAATCGGAACACCTAAAGATTGAGCCTTCTGAAGTTTTGAAGGTCCCATGTTTTCTCCGGCAATTACGTAATCAGTCTTTGAAGAAATACTGCTCTGATTCACTGCACCCAAGAGTTCTAGCTTTGCCTTTAACTCCTCTCTACTAAAGGAGGTAAACACACCAGAGACTACCACTTTCTTATCGGTGAAAATAGATTGTCTTTGAACTGAAGTATCTACCACCTTTTCAAGTTGTAATCCTGCATTTCTAAGTCTTTCAACCAAAGTGATGTTTTTTTCATCATTTCTATAGGCAATAACGCTCTCAGCAATTTTCAAGCCAATGTCCGGAATCTCACTTAACGCTTCTAAATCTGCTGAAAAGAGCTTTTCTATGGTCGGAAATGATTTAACCAGCTTTTTCGCTACGGTTTCTCCAACCATTCTGATACCCAAACCAAACAGTACTTTCTCAAAAGGTTTTGACTTACTTTTTTCCAAGCCCTCAAGTAGATTTCGAACTGATATATCCGCCATTCGTTCGAGCGTAATCAATCGGCTATATTCCAATTGGTATAAATCAGCTATATCTCCTATGACCCCTTCATTGACTAGCTGGGCAATAGTCTCATCACCGATCCCGTCAATATCCATTGCCTTACGTGAGGCAAAGTGCTGAATTCGACCAATGACCTGTGGAGCACAACCGGCATGATTCATGCAATAGTAAGCCGCCTCACCTTCGGGCCTTTCAAGAATACTACCACACTCTGGACACGCTTTTGTAAAAGAAACTTTTGTGCCATTGCCATTGCGTAATTCTTTCTTTACACCGGTAATTTTAGGAATAATTTCACCTCCCTTTTCAACCGTAACCGTATCTCCATAATACAAATCCAATTTTTCGATTTGATCAGCATTATGTAAGGAAGCACGCTTTACAATAGTACCTCCGAGAAGTACCGGAGTCAAATTAGCAACAGGAGTTACTGCGCCTGTTCGACCCACCTGAAAATCAACTGAATTCAGTTTCGTTGTTACTTCCTCAGCCTGAAACTTGAAGGCAATCGCCCAACGTGGAGACTTGGCTGTAAAACCTAATTTTTCTTGTAGATCGATGCGATCAACCTTTATTACAATACCGTCAATTTCATAATCTAACTCCTTACGTTTCTCATCCCAATGTGAAATAAAGGACTCTATCTCCTCTATTGAGTGACACAAAGCAGAATGATTCGGAACAAAGAATCCCATTGATCTTGTCTTTTGAAGTAACTCATATTGTGAGTTATACAGCTGATTTTCAGAGACAACTCCGTACAGAAAACAGTCTAAACCTCGCTTGGAAACTTCACTAGAGTCTTGCAGCTTTAAGCTCCCGGAGGCTGTATTGCGCGGATTCATAAACTCTGGCAACCCATCAGCACGCCTTTTTTCATTTAATTGGTTAAATGCGCTTCGGGCTAAAATGACTTCGCCCCGAATATCAAAGTCTTCAGGAAAGGGCGCGCTAAGTTTTAATGGTACTGTTTTTATGGTTCTAACATTAGTCGTTATATCATCGCCTTGATTCCCATCCCCTCTTGTTATAGCCTCAATCAATTCACCCTTTTTGTAGGTAATCGAGACACTAGCCCCATCGTATTTCAACTCGCAGCAGTAGGAAAGTTCAGCACCACTGACTGTAGGATCTTGACTTAATCTTTTTTGAATCCTACCTATCCATTCTTTGATATCTTCAAGCGAATAGGAATTATCCAAGGAGAACATCGGAAAGCGATGAGTTTTAGTCAAAAAATCCTTAGTAACTCCTCCTCCTACACGCCTGGTTGGTGAATTTGGATCTGCCAAATGCGGATAAGCCTGCTCTAATAAATTCAATTCCTTTAACAACCTATCAAACTCGTAATCAGAGATAATGGGCTGATCCTCGATGTAATATCGTCGATTGTGATCAATTAATTCCTGGGTAAGTTGGATGATACGTTCTTCTGGTTTCATTGCTTCTTAGATAGCTTTAGCATTCTAAAATTCATTCTAAAATCATCTCGTGATTCTACAATGAATTCAGGGGAGTATAATTCAATCAAATCTTGTTTTAGATATTGATTGCATTCTAGATACATCACAGCGTGATCTTGGGTGTATTGATTAAAGATATATCTCAATCGCTCGTAAAATACCAACGGATCGTTATCGCTCACAAAGAGTGCCGTATGAGGCTCCTTGCCTAGTACGTTAAAATGCATTTCTGTTTTTTCTAAATTTCTGACATAAGGAGGGTTAGATACTATTATATCAAATTTAACTTCAGGTTTAAAATCAAACAAATCCTGTTTGATCCATTGAAGATTAGACTGATGAATCTCATCATTCTTCACAGCGTATTTAAGTGCCTGTTCACTAATATCAACTCCCGTTATGCGGGCCGATTCTAGATGCTTTGAAAGCGCTATTGAAATCGCGCCACTACCGCAACAAGCGTCTAACACTCTTAAATTGTCTAGGGTTGCAAAATCTTCTAACACCCAATCTACCAACTGCTCCGTCTCAGGTCTAGGAATTAACACCCCTTCACCAACTTTTAACCTTAAACCGTAAAATTCAGTATAGCCGAATATGTATTGATAAGGATTCCCGAGGATCAATTGATTCAAATAATTTTCAAAAAGCTTTTGTTGGTCGCTTCTAATCTCTAGTCTTTTATCTAAAATTTCTGAGGGCCAATGATCCCCGAAATACTCCTGGTAGGCATATTTGCACAAGCTAGTGATTTCCTGATTTGAATACAGAAAATCTAATTCTCTAAAGCATTTATTTTCAAATTCTTGTATATTCAAATTTCAAGTATTAAATGAATAGGACAAGAAGTGTGACCCGTCCCCCCGAGAGGACCATCTAAATAGGTAAAACCTAAATGTTCATACAAGCCAATTGCCGATTTCATCTGAGGTAGTGTTTCAATATAAGCCTTCGTATAGCCCGCACGTTTGGATTCTTCGATTAGCTTTAGCAGCAACCTCTTTCCGATACCCTTGCCTCTTAATTTTGGGTCAAAGTACATTTTCTGAATCTCACACACTTCCTCTGGCGCCCCAGGAAGATCTCCATATCCACCCCCTCCTAACAGCTCTCCGTTATAACGAATTACATAGTAATCTCTCTTTGGGTGATTGTAATAAGAAAACAAATCAAAAAGATAAGGGTCTGCGTATGCCGTCCCTGTTTTAGGGGCATTCATCTCCTCTAAAACCCTCTTAATCAACTCCCCAAGTTCTTGACTATCCTCGGGTTGAATTAAAGATATTTGAATCGATTCTAACTGCATCTCAAATCTTGTTTTCTTTCTCTATTTTTGATAGGTGAAGATACATGAATTCTACATGAAAAGGGCCTTAGAACTGGCATTAAAAAACAGCCAAGGAGCTAGACCAAACCCTTCGGTAGGAGCCGTTATCGTATCAGAAAACAAAGTTATCGGTGAAGGATTTACCTCGAACTACGGAGGCAATCACGCTGAAATCAACGCCCTTGATCGAATTAGAAAAGAAGACTTATCTCTTTTAAATAAGGCTACCCTTTATGTCACCCTCGAGCCTTGCTCGCATACTGGAAAAACACCTCCTTGTTCTTTAGCAATTATTCAATCGGGAATCCCCAAGGTAGTTATCGGTTGTCAAGACCCTAATCCTTTGGTTTCAGGCATGGGTATTACCCTATTAAAAGCTTCGAATATAGAGGTAACAACTGGTGTACTCGAAAAGAAATGTGCTGAAGCTCATCGTCAATTCTTAACCTACATTAACCACAAAAGGCCCTATATCACTTTAAAATGGGCCGAGTCTAAAGACGAGTTTATCGCCCCTTTAAAAGATCAACAAACAAAACCTGGTTCTTATTGGTTGTCTCAACCTTTATCAAAACAATGGGCCCATAAATTGAGAGCCTGCTCAATGGGGATTGTAATCGGTGCTGAAACCTTACGTTACGACAAACCCTCTTTAAATACTCGAATTTGGGCTGGTAAAGACCCTGAAATACTAATTATCGGAGGAAAACTAACTGACATTCCTAGTAGTTGGCTCAATAAACAAGTTTCAATTACGCAGTTTACCAGAATTCCTGAAAAACGAAGCTCAAGTATTCAACAAATCGTTACAGAGGACTCATCCAAAACCTTAAACTCACTGCTCAATCATTGTAAAGAGCATCAAATACAAACGCTACTCGTTGAGGGAGGATCACAGGTAATTAATCAGTTTTTGGAACGCGATCTTTGGGACGAAGCGATTATTTTCAAAAGCAACACTAACCTAACAAAAGGCGTAAAGGCTCCAAGCATCGATCAAAAGCCGCTGAAAATTATGACTTCCGCAAGTGACAAAGTGATTATTCACAGAAACCATGCAAATCAATGAGCAGCTCCGAATATCTAGAAATAGCAGAGGAAAAAGGACCTTTCATTTTCAAAGATCGCGGAAGCAAATTCTATGGATACGCTGCGCCATTTAATCACTTAGAGGATTTTAAATCAATGATCGGGCATTTCAGACTTCTGTATCCCAAAGCGAATCACGTGGTATCAGCCTATCGAGACCGACCTCAAAAAAATCAAACCTTTTGCACAGATGACGGGGAACCAAAAAATAGCTCGGGACCTCCTGTCTTAGGTCAGATTATACAACATAATCTATATAATATCGCGGTATTTGTAGTTAGAGAATTTGGAGGAACACCACTCGGTATACCTGGCTTAATTGGCGCGTATAAATCCACTGCAAATGGCGTACTCTTGGAATGCAAAAAAATGAAAGTTATCCCTTCAATAGACTATTCGGTACGAGTCAACTATACAGATGAAAGATGGCTCACAACAATTATTGAAAAGCACGGTGGTAAAATCATATCTACCAGTTACTTAGAACTCATTTCGATAGCATTCACCATTCCCTTATCAACTAATGAACTTTTTTTAAAAGAATTAAAAAGTAACAAACGGTATGTTGATCTAATTATTTCTGAATCAAAGAAAGTAGACTAGCTGGTATTTTAATTGGCTTAAACGAACTAAAATCGGTAGCAACTAACGTCACAGCTCCCTCAACTAGAAGTCGCTTATTTTCATCGTAGATTTTGTTCTGAAACACCAAGGAAGCACCCCCAATTTTAACTAGTTCAGTCTCCACAGAAAGTAACTGATCATAGCGTGCCGGAGCCTTGTAACTGATACTAACATTTACTACGGGAAGAAGCACACCAGAATCTTCTAATCGAGCATAGTCAAGCCCTTTATTTCGCAACCATTCGACTCTACCTAACTCAAAGTAAGACAAATAGTTAGCGTGATAAACAATTCCCATTCGATCGGTCTCTTGGTAACGCACTCGAACCTGTATATAATGTTTATTCAACGATGAATTTTTAAATTAAACCAACAACATTTGAAGTTTTCTTAGTTATGCTAAAAAAACTTAAAAACAAATACCCAAATAATTTTTTTTTAAGCAAAGAAGTAAACATATTTGTTCTTCCAACGATGGGTCGCCTTTTACGGTTTTTTCAACCCTTCGAATCGATAACCTTTAAGTCTATTTAATTAACAGTGAAGATGTCTGCTGAACATGTTTGGAATAAATGTCTATCCTTTATAAAGGATAACATCCAACCTCAAGCATACAAGACATGGTTCGAACCTATCTATCCTGTTAAACTACAAGACAATGCCCTAAGTATTCAAGTTCCTAGTAAGTTTTTTTACGAATGGCTTGAAGAACACTATGTAAAACTATTAAAGGTGGCGCTCCGCAAAGAACTGGGAGAATCAGCAAAGCTTCTTTATGTAATTAAAATGCAAAATGAGGATGCCACTTCACATACTGAGCAAATCCCTAGTAGACACAAAAGTGCATTCTCTACACAAGAACTTGATGTTCCTATTGTACAGAAAGATCCTGGATTAAAGAATCCTTTTGTCATACCCGGTATTCGTAATATTAAAATTGATTCTCAACTCAATACTTCTTATAGTTTTGAGAGTTTCTTAGAAGGAGAATCAAACCGTTTGGCCAGGTCAGCTGGTCAGGCTGTTGCGAATAAGCCCGGGGGTACATCATTTAATCCGCTACTCATCTTTGGTAATGTAGGTTTAGGAAAAACCCACCTATTGCATGCCATTGGTGTGGATATCAAGGAAAAGCACCCAGATAAAACCGTACTTTACATTTCTGCAGAGAAATTCACCCAGCAATACATCGAGTCAGTAAAGAATAACACTAGGAATGATTTTATTCACTTTTATCAACTGATCGACACTTTACTGATTGATGACGTTCAATTCCTGGCGGGTAAGAGTGGAACTCAAGATGTATTCTTCCATATTTTCAATCATCTGCATCAAAACGGCAAACAGGTAGTTTTAAGTTCTGACAAAGCTCCTGTAGATATGCAAGACATCGAACAGCGCCTACTATCGCGCTTTAAATGGGGACTTTCTGCAGAGCTACAGCAACCTGACTATCAAACAAGAGTAGCTATTCTTAAGAATAAGTTATACCTAGATGGTATGACATTACCTGAAGACATTATCGATTACATTGCCCAGAATATTAAAAGTAATATCCGAGAGCTCGAAGGTGCTATCATCTCCTTGATTGCTCAAGCATCTTTTAATAAAAAGGAAGTGACTGTAGAGCTTGCTCAGCAGGTGGTAGATAAATTTGTTAAAAACACTAAAAAAGAAGTCTCGATCGATTACATCCAGAAAATGGTAGCTGATTATTTTGAGATGGACCTTGATACCCTGCAATCCAAGACTCGAAAGCGTCATATTGTTCAAGCAAGGCAATTAGCCATGTATTTTGCCAAAAAATACACCAAAGCGTCACTTGCAAGTATTGGATCACAAATTGGTAAGCGAGATCATGCCACAGTTTTACATGCCTGTCGTACAGTAGAGAATCTTGCTGATACAGACAAGCAATTCAAAAAATACATTGACGATTTAGGTAAAAAGTTTTCTTAACCCTCCGCAAATCGACTAACAACTTATCTTAATGGCAAACTCTTTTGGTAATTTATACCTCATACCCGTACCGATTCATGAGGGTGAGGCGTCTTTTTCTATTCCCAAAGGAGTTATTGAGCGTGTTAAACAACTGAACCATTTTGTGGTTGAAAATGAGAAGACAGCTAGAAAGATGATTCGATGTATTTATCCCGAGGTATCTCAACCCGCTCTAACGCTATCCATTTTAGATAAAAACACACCAATAATCGAGATTGAATCTTTACTTTTCCCTTGCCAAAAAGGGATTTCTGTAGGGCTTATGTCTGAGGCTGGTGTACCTGCGGTAGCTGATCCTGGAAGTCGCTTAGTTGAGGTTGCTCACCAGAAAAATATTAAGGTGATCCCGTTAGTAGGTCCTTCATCAATCTTACTTGCACTTATGGCAAGTGGACTTAATGGACAAAGCTTTGCATTCAATGGGTATTTACCTATTGATTCCAATGATAAGAAAAAAACTGTTCTCGAATTAGAGAAACGTTCATTCAGTTTTAGTCAAACTCAAATCTTTATGGAAACTCCCTATCGAAATGATAAAATGTTTGAGTTTCTGCTTAAGATTTTAAGTCATGAGACTCTTTTGTCTGTAGCGGTCGAAATAAATGGTAAAAGAGAGTATATTAAGACACTTCCGGTTGGCGTATGGAAATCAACAAAAGCTCCAGACCTTCATAAAAGACCTGCAATTTTCAGTATACTTAAGAAATAAACTTCTGGCTTACTACCTTCGAATGTTTCGATCGTTGAGCCACTGGGTATAGGCTTTTCGTTTCTTGTTATGCTCAGAGAGTGTTTTAGAAAAATTATGATAACCCGGTCTTTCGACATCCGCAACGAAATAGAGGTATGAATGCTTTTCTGCGTTTAAAACTGCTTCAATCGCACTCATTTCTGGCATTGTAATCGGTCCTATTGGCAACCCACTTCTTTTATAAGTGTTATAGGGGTTATCTAAACGAAGATCTCGATATAGAACACGTCGAATGATCGTATCAAAATTACCTGTGGCATGCTTTATTGAATAAACGACAGTCGGATCTGCCTGCAGTTTCATATTTTTTCTAAGCCGGTTTAAATAAACGCCAGCAACCCTAGGTCGTTCATCTATTTTTACTGATTCTTTAGAAACAATCGAAGCAAGGGTATAAACCTCAGAGGGAGATAATTTAACCTCATTCGCTTGCGCGAGTCGATTTTCATTCCAGTAATCTCGATATTCCTTCAACATTCGATTCCGATACTGAATAGCAGAAGTATTCCAATAAACTTCATAAGTATTGGGAAGGATAAGACTCAGCACGTTTTCAGGCCGGAGTTTAGTTTGAAACAAAAAGTCAGAATCATAGAAAGCCTCCATGATATCAGCACTATCTGCCTCGATTATTCTTGAAACATATCCTGCAACCTCTTCCATTCGCTCAAAGGGAGCAATTACCAGATCGATAGGTTTATTTTCAGAACGTAATACTCTGATCAGCTCATTGTTGTTCATCCCCTTGTATAATACAAAACGACCGGGCTTTATATTCTGTAGATACTTTTTTCGGTTAGCCACCCATCGAAAAGTTTTAGAACTCTTCAAGAATGGGGTGATTTGAGTCATAAACTCCTCTTCTGAGGTATCGGTCTCTATAAACAGAAGTTGATATTCATTTTCAAATTTGGTGTTTGAAGCGAAAATTATATTATAACCAACCAAAATCAGTATACCCCCCGCAGTGGCTAAAGCAACGATCAACTTCTTTATATTCTTCATGAGTCTACCCCAATTTTTTTTGATACCATAATTGTGTTTCAAAACCGCTAGGAGTAGCAATCCAATCGTGCATCACTCCAGACTTTTGAAATCCAGCTTTCTCAAAAAGTCTGATACTATGACTATTCGATTCAGAAATCATAGCGGCTAGTTGTCTACAATTTAGCCAAGATTGCGCATAGTCACACATAGAAATAACCGCTTTAACTCCAATACCTTTATTGCGATGCAAAGGGTCTATAACTATTCCAATCATCGCATTCCCATGCTTTGGATTAAAATCAAAAAGGTCCACGAGACCAACAGATTCTCCTGCTACTGTAACCACCAATCTTAATTGACAGATTTTAAATGGGTCCAGATGGGCGTGATCCAAATATTTTTTTAATCGATTCTTAGAAAGCGGTCTTTGATTTTCAGAATACTTCCAGATTTCAGGATCATTCTCAAACCGATACAGGAAATCCAAATCTTCTGGTTCTAATGCCCTTAATTCAACCGATGGGGAAGTCTCTTTCATTACTTTAGCTCTATAACCCCTGTGAACACATGAATTGCAGGGCCCGTTAAGTAAATATTTACAAATCCAGAGTCTGAAGGTTCAAAGCGCACCCACAACGTTCCACCCAACGCATTCAACTCAATCTCTGTAGTAGCTATTTTCTGATCGAAATAAGCAGCAATTGCAGCAGCTGTGATTCCAGTTCCACAAGCATGAGTCTCCGCTTCTACCCCTCTTTCATAAGTTCTAATTGCAAGCTTATTTTCTCCGAGAAGTTCAACAAAATTAACATTACATCCGGCAGGGCTAAAAGCGTAACGAAGTGCGCTACCCTCTTTTTCAACTTCAATTTTATCCACCTCTGAAACCCAAACGATTTGATGTGGAGACCCCGTGTCTAAAAACAAATTGTCGTTATCTAAACGTTCCACACGAGAAACATTTGACATATTAATCTCGATAAGATGATCTTTTCGTTTCGCTCCTAATGGGGTACCCTTGAAATTAAAAGTAATAGCATCTGAAAGACCTTTGTGATCCATTCCGAATTGGACAATACAGCGTGCTCCATTACCACAAAAAGAAGACTCTGATCCATCAGAATTAAAATAGGTCATTTTAAAATCTGACTCATCATGACGGTCATAAAACATAAGACCATCTGCCCCAACGCCATAGCGTCTCTCACAAATCTGTTTAATCTGCGTGGTGTTAAGTTCAATAGGCACTTCTGAACGATCGATAATTACAAAATCATTGCCCGCTCCGTGATACTTGTAAAATGGCACCTTTACATTCATACCTGCAATATACCTCAATTTTTATAGGAATTAGAACCGTTAAATGAGCGTTAAAAGCCTATTTTAAAAAGAAAAATGAGTTCATTTTTGTAAAAAAAAATCAAGTATTATGAAAAAATGGATCTTCCCCTTGACGATAGCCGTTTTTTCGGCGATCACCACTTCTTTTGTTCAACATTGGTTGACTGATAAAGAGAAACCATCAGTCGAAACAATAACCTTTGAGAGTGCGACTACTCAGCCTGTCTCTCTAAGACTTCCAGAAACAAGCACCGATTTTACAATCGCAGCTGAGAAAACCATACATGCAGTAGTTCATGTAAAGAATGTTAGCAGTGCCAAAGGGCCTCAATCTTTAATGGACTTTTTCTATGGTTATGAAAGTTTTAGCACCCCTCAAATTGGAACAGGCTCTGGAGTAATTGTATCACCTGACGGATATATCGTTACCAATAATCACGTTATCGAAGAGGCCTCTGAGCTTGAAGTCACTTTAAATAACAATGCCAGTTACACCGCTAAAATCATAGGAACCGATCCTAACTCAGATTTGGCATTATTAAAAATTGAAGCTGAAGAAGAACTCCCCTATTTAGCCTTTGGAGATTCTGATCGCAGTGCGGTTGGTGAATGGGTACTTGCAGTCGGAAACCCATTTAATCTTACCTCTACAGTTACTGCCGGTATCATTTCAGCCAAATCGCGATCGATTTCAACAGCAAATAACCTTTCGTTTATTCAAACCGACGCGGCAGTTAACCCTGGCAATAGCGGTGGCGCACTGGTTAACACCAAAGGTGAACTTATTGGTATTAACACGGCTATAAAGTCCCGCACCGGATCCTATGTTGGTTATTCATTTGCTATCCCTAGTAATACAGCAAAAAAGGTTATTGAAGATCTTTTAGAATTTGGAAAAGTTCAACGAGGAATACTAGGTATATCGGCGCTAAGGGCTGAATCTATTGAAGCCATTAGAAGAGGACTCGACGAAATTGAAGGAGTGTATATCTCTGAAGTAAATGTAGGCTCTGGGGCTGAAATAGCAGGATTGAAATCTGGCGACATCATCAAGCGTGTTGATGGCCTGCCGATTAAGAATTTCACGGCACTTACAGGTTACCTTTCTGCCAAAAGACCAGGTGATCAGGTTGAGATTATATTTGAACGCGATGACAATCAGCTTTCTACTATAGTCACTTTAACCAAAAATGAAACTGCCGATCTCAATCGTCTTGGCCTACGGGTTCAAAATTTAAACGAAATGTTACAGAAAAAATTTAATCGGAAAGAAGGAGTAATTATAACCGCAGCTTCAGAATACTATAAAAATTATAACCTTGAGGGTAAAGTAGTTATTGCCATTGACGGTATCAAGGTTTCAACGATTGAAGATGCCATAGAAGCTAGTAACGAAAACAATACCTATCGACATGCGCTTACGGTAATCGACGAAGAAGGCAACAAAGAAACCCTAATCTTTAACTAATTTTGCCGTTTAACTTGATCGTTCGATTTTGAGAATAGATATCATAACTGCCGTTCCAGACCTATTAGATAGTCTTTTAGGACATTCCATTGTCAAAAGAGCTGTTGAGAAAAAATTGTTTGAACTACAAATACATTCCCTTAGAGATGAAGGCTTGGGAAAGTATCGACAGATCGACGACTATCCGTATGGAGGAGCGGCAGGAATGGTCTTAATGGCAGAACCATTAGATCGAATGTTGACCAAGTTATCGGAGCAGCGAACCTACGATGCGATTATTTATTTAACGCCTGATGGAGAGTTATGGACGCAAAACGCAGCTAACCAATTTTCACTTAAAGGAAATATCATTATGATATGCGGTCATTACAAAGGTATAGATCAGCGCATCAGAGATCTTTGGGTAACTCATGAGATTTCTATCGGTGACTTTGTTTTATCCGGCGGAGAAATAGCAGCAGCGGTATTAACTGATAGTATCGTTCGATTATTACCTGGAGTTTTAGGGGATATGGAGTCTGCCTTAAGCGATTCTTTTCAAGATTCTTTACTAGCTCCACCAGTGTATACACGACCAGCAGAATTCAAAGGATTAAAGGTGCCTGAGGTGCTAATGAGTGGGAATTTTAAGGCTATTGAAACCTGGAATGAAGAGGAGGCAATTAAAAGAACGAAAGAGCGCAGACCGGACTTATTAAAATAAGTAATTTTTTAAGTCAAGGTGATTGCTATTTTTAAATAAAACATTATTTTTGCACCCAGTTTTAAAGCATTCCAAATGGAAAATTTAGTTCAATACGTAGAAAACACCGCAGTGGCGCAGAAGGAATTCCCAAAGTTCGGAGCCGGTGATACGATTACTGTATATTACGAAATTAAAGAAGGAGAGAAAACGCGTACGCAGTTCTTCAAAGGGGTAGTTATTCAAATTAAAGGTTCTGGCTCTACGGAAACTTTTACTATCCGTAAGATGTCAGGAACAGTAGGTGTTGAACGTATCTTCCCTATGAATATGCCAGCACTTCAGAAAATTGAGGTGAATAAGAGAGGTAAAGTTAGACGTTCTCGTATCTTCTACTTCCGCAGCTTAACTGGTAAAAAAGCAAGAATTAAAGAAATCAGAAATTAATTGATTTCTAATCATTTTGTTAAGCCGTGTAAAGTTCTTTTCACGGCTTTTTTTGTGCCTTATATTTGCCACGCCAATTTGGCTTAAAACCAATGATCAATGAAAAAAATCTACTACACTCTAACCGATGAAGCACCTGCTTTAGCGACTTTTTCTTTTCTTCCGATGGTAAAGGCCATCACAAAGTCTACAGGTATAGAGTTTTTGGTGAAAGATATTTCTCTCTCTGCTAGAATTCTGGCAGCATTCAATCATCGGCTACCCGAAAGCCAACGCGTTGAAGATGCCTTAAGCACCCTTGGAGCTCTAGCTAAAGAATCAGATACCACGATTATCAAACTACCAAACATCAGTGCATCTATTCCACAGCTTAAAGCAGCGATAAAGGAGCTTCAAGAAAAAGGGTTTAACCTTCCTGATTATCCTGATACAGTAAACAGTGAAGATGAAAAGGAAATCAAAGCCTTATATGACAAGGTTAAAGGTAGTGCTGTTAACCCTGTTTTAAGAGAAGGTAATTCTGATCGTCGCGCTCCATTAGCCGTGAAGAACTACGCTAAAAAACATCCTCACTCAATGGGGGCATGGTCTTCAGAAAGCATGAGTCATGTGAGTACAATGAGTAAAGGAGATTTCAAAAGCAATGAAAAGTCAATTACCAGCGAAAAGGCTACCGAGGTAACGATTGAGTTTGTTTCTAGTAAAGGTACCTCTTCCCTACTCAAAAAGGATATTGCTATTCAAGAAGGTGAAATCTTTGATACCACAAAGATGTCGGTATCTCAGCTACGAGCATTTCTAAAAGATGAAATAAACGATGCCACGTCTAAAGGTCTTCTGCTTTCAGCACACCTTAAGGCAACGATGATGAAGGTGTCTGACCCCATTCTTTTCGGTCATATTATCGAAATATATTTTGAAGAAGTTTTTGAAAAGTATCAAGAAATCTTTGCTGAGCATGGTATCAATGCCAATGAAGGTCTTCAGAGCATCTTCAATAAACTTAATGAAATGGCTGATGCTGATTTAGCCAAGGAGATCAAAGCGAGTTTTGACAAAGTAATGGAAAACAAGGCCGATCTCGCGATGGTTAATTCAGATAAAGGAATTACTAACCTTCATGTACCTAGCGATATAATCATTGATGCTTCGATGCCTGCTATGATCAGAAACTCAGGTCAAATGTGGGACAAAAACGGCCAATCGCGGGATACTAAAGCTTTAATTCCCGATAGCTCTTATGCTGCCGTTTACCAATCAACGATTGATTACTGTAAAGAGAATGGAGCTTTTGATCCAAGAGAAATGGGTACTGTTCCAAATATCGGACTGATGGCCCAAAAGGCTGAAGAATATGGCTCTCATGACAAGACTTTTGAACTCTCTGAAGCCGGAGTAGTTCGAGTAGTAGATAAATATGGTACTGTTCTCCAAGAACAATCTGTTGAAAAAGGTGACATCTTCAGAATGTGTCAGGTTAAGGATGCTCCAATAAGAAATTGGGTTTCTTTAGCAGTTGAACGCGCACGTTTAAGCAATACCCCAGCGGTTTTCTGGTTAGATAGTGACCGTGCGCACGATAGAGAACTTATCAAAAAAGTAGAGGCTTATCTGGGTGAGGAAGACACAGTTGGATTAGATTTACGAATAATGAGTCCAAAAGAAGCTACACTATTCACACTAGATAGATTGAAAAATGGCCAAGACACTATTTCGGTAACGGGTAATGTTCTTAGAGATTACTTAACCGATCTTTTCCCAATATTAGAGGTAGGAACATCGGCTAAGATGCTTTCAATCGTTCCACTTATGAATGGTGGAGGATTATTTGAAACAGGAGCAGGTGGATCTGCCCCAAAACATGTAGAGCAATTTGTTGAAGAGGGACACCTTCGTTGGGATTCCTTAGGAGAGTTTCTTGCTATTCAAGTCGCATTAGAATTTGTTGGACAACAAAATCAATCGAATGACATTCAAGTTTACTCGGATGCTTTAGGTGCAGCCGTGGAAAAACTTCTAGATGAAGATAGAGGTCCTAAGCGTAAAGTAGGTGAGCTCGATACAAGAGGAAGTCATTTTTATCTCGTTAAATTCTGGATCGAGGCATTAGCTCAATCGAGCTTAAACGACAAAGTCAAATTCGAAAACCTCAATGCCGCTATTGATTCTTTAAGTGATCAAATTTTAAGTGAAATCAATACTACCCAAGGTCAGTCACAAGATTTAGGTGGATACTACACCCTTGATGCGAACAAAGCAACTAAGGCTATGTGTCCAAGTAAAATCTTAAATAGCCTTTTAGAGGAGCACTTGGCATAAAATGGATAAAGCTGTACTACAAAAAGGCCTGATGATTTGGCTAAGAGCATTGCTATTTATGGCCCTAGGACCGGTTGTGCTCAGTAGTGCATTTAAAAATCAGAGCCATTCGCTTTTTATACCTGTACTCGTTGTAGGAATAGTTTTGAGTTTTTTTGCTATTTATTTTGGCTTCAAGGCGATTAAAAAAATGATGGAGGGGCTATTTAGCGACAAGAGCTAATTAGCCTTCCATATTTCTTCCATCGATGCCAAATTTATTGGGTGTAGTGCTTCACGATAGGGCAAAGTACCTGCGGTAAAAGCCCTTTGAAGAATATCCTCAATCCAATAATCCTCAAGATTCTCATAGGGATTGTAGGCCTCTTTCAAATCCATTTGATAAGCGGATGCAGCGGTTTGATACCAAAATGCGGTCCAACCATTTCTGAAGGTTTTAACCAAATCAAAAGCACTGTAACCCGTTTGTCTGTCTATTAAGCGGATAAGTACTTTACCATCATTGCGAGAAAGTTTCTTCAGTGGTTCAGTGAGTTCAGTCTCTAAATATTTCTTAACTCTTTTAGTGTAAGCCCTTTTCTGTCCCTTCCTCTTCAGGGTACTCAAGCGATCCTCAACGGTTTTTAGTCGATCCTCAGCAAGCACAGCGTATTTGAACACTTTAAGAACCCGCATCCGTAATCGATAATATTGATTTCGCTGAGTGTTCGATTCAAATTGAAGGGGAGATAAAACATACACTTCATCAAGAGAAATTACACCATAATACTCAGTCTCTTCTGACCCTGTTTCAGATTGAATTACTTGTGAAAAGGATGCCGGGTAAATGATGATAAATAATAGAAATAGCGAATAATTTCTTCTCGAAGCCGTCATAGTATTTGTAAATTTAGATCAAAATTATTCTTAGATGAAAACAGATCATATACTTAACGATGAGGCACTAAAATTTTTAGA
>Ga0209138_1000514_pt1 | contig 37927 bp, 34 predicted proteins | sample SaaInl3SG_22_DNA_FD_184645 | JGI IMG/M metagenome (GOLD analysis project Ga0209138, IMG submission 184645) | Marine microbial communities from expanding oxygen minimum zones in the Saanich Inlet - ESP_153SG_22_DNA (SPAdes) (version 2) | ecosystem: Environmental > Aquatic > Marine > Intertidal...
CAAATTGTTGCTGATTCTATACTTCCAATAAATAAAGCTGTTAAAAATTCAAATTTCGAACCTGTTTTATACTCGTTCCCTATTAAAGCTTTTAATAAAGACACTACAGCTGTAGTTATTGATGTTACAAAATTATTAACTGAAGACATTAAGCCAATGGGACTAGATCAAAGATCTAGAACTAGATATAGAGTTACACGATTAGACAAAGAGCGTTCTTTTACTGAAAGAGTAAGTAGCTATCCACAAAACATAGAACTAAGACATGTGAAAACTTATTTTGCATCAAGTCCTCCTTCAAATAGAAGTGTTGGGTCTATTTCTGTAGAAATGAGTAACTCTATGATTTTATTATCAAAAGAACCAATGAAACGTCGTTATTTTGACGAAAGAGTTGGTTGGTTTGCAAGAGGACAAGTAGATTATGGTTTAGATGCACAGAAAGCTAAAACTATTAGATTCTTAGATCGTTGGAGATTAGAAGTAAAAGATGAAGATATAGCAAAGTTTAATGCAGGTGAATTGGTAGAGCCAAAAAAACAAATTGTTTATTATATAGACCCAGCTACTCCAATGAAATGGAGAAAATATTTAAAGCAAGGAGTAAATGATTGGCAAGTTGCTTTTGAAGCTGCAGGATTTAAAAATGCCATTATTGCTAAAGATGCACCAACTAAAGAAGAAGATCCAGATTGGTCTCCAGAAGACGTTCGTTATTCTGTAATTCGTTATTTCGCCTCTGATATTGCAAATGCTTATGGACCTCACGTAAGTGATCCAAGGAGTGGAGAAATTTTAGAATCTGATATTGGATGGTACCATAACGTAATGTCTTTATTAAGAAACTGGTTCTTTGTTCAAACTGCAGCTATCAATCCTGATGCTCAATCAACTGAATTTGATGCAGAAACCATGGGTCGTTTAATTCGTTTTGTATCTGCTCATGAGGTTGGACATACATTAGGTTTACCGCACAACATGGGTTCTAGCGTTGCGTATCCTGTAGATTCTTTGCGTTCAGCTACATTTACTAAAAAGTTTGGAACTGCTCCATCTATCATGGATTATGCTCGTTTTAATTATGTAGCACAACCAGAAGATAAAGGTGTTGCTTTAATGCCAAATATTGGTCCTTATGATAAGTATTCAATTAGTTGGGGTTATCGTCCAATTTTAAATACTACAGCTGAAGATGAAAAGCCAATTCTTAACAAATGGATTTTAGATAAAGCAGACAATCCAATGTTCCGTTTTGGTCATCAACAAGCTGGTGGAGTTGTAGACCCTAGTTCTCAAACTGAAGATTTAGGAGACGATGCAATGAAAGCAAGTGCTTATGGTATTAAAAACTTGAAACGTATTTTACCAAATCTTGAAAAGTGGACCACAAAGAATGGTGAGACTTATGAAGATTTACAAACGATGTATGGACAAGTATTAGGTCAATTTAACCGTTATATGGGTCATGTTGCTGCCAATGTTGGTGGTGTTTATGAATACTATAAAGCTGCAGGTCAAGACGGAGCCGTTTATACACATGTAGACAAAGCACGTCAAAGAGAAGCTTTAAAATTCATCAACGACGAATTATTTGAAACTCCAACTTGGATGATTGATAAAAACATCTACGGAAAAATTCAATTTTCTGGAGCAGTTGAAAGAATTGGTAGCGCTCAAACAAGAGCATTAAACAATATTTTAAATGCTGGAAGAATGGCTCGTATGATTGAAAACGAAACCATGAACGGAAATAAAGCATATACTGTTTTAACAATGTTCTATGACTTACGTCAAGGTGTTTGGTCTGAGTTATACAGAGGTGGAGCTATTGATACTTATAGAAGAAACTTACAAAGAGCTCATATCAACAGATTAGATTTCTTATTAAACAAAGCTCAAAATCAAAGAGGTGCAAATGCAGGATACTTCAAAAGAAGTACTGTAAACATTGACCAATCAGATATTAAAGCAATGGTGAGAGGTGAGCTGAATAGATTGAAACGTGACTTAAAAGCGAATGTATCTAAAGCGGCAAATACAACAACTAGGTATCATTTACAAGATGCAATTGTTAGAATTGACAATGCATTAGATCCTAAATAATTAGATTCTTTATATAACTAAAAAGCCTCGCAAATTGCGAGGCTTTTTTTATATACGTATTCTTTTTTAGAATGGTAAATCGTCTGGTTCATCACTACTTAAATCTGGAGCAGCTTGAAATTGTTCTGTTGGAGGAATTTGAGATGGAGCAGCTTGCGCTAAACTTTCTATTCTCCATCCTTGAACAGAGTTAAAATACTTTGCTTCTCCTTGTGGATTAATCCATTCTCTACCTCTTAAATTGATCGATACTTTTACATCTTGTCCAACAGCATAGTTGTTTAACAAATCACATTTATCCTGAACAAACTCAATCATAATCATTTGAGGATATTGCTCATCTGTAGTGACAACTAATTCTCTTTTTCTAAACCCATTACTTCCAAAAGTTTGAGTTTCACTTATTAATTTAACTTTACCTATTACTTCCATAATTACTATTTTAATAAAAGCACTTTCCAAGCACTTTCTACATCATTATTATCTAAATATTGTTGAGCAAATGTATGTTTTTTTACCATTTCTAAACCAATTAATTCTGGGTGTTCTTTTGCAAAGTTATCAACATCTCCATTATTTGGTAAAGATTCTACATTTCCTAACATTCCTAAATTGTTACCCGTTAACACGTCGCTATTTCTTATTTCCACCGGAATTGAATCTACTCCAATACCCAAGGTTGAGATAGGTTTTGGGATTTCAAAAAAACCATCTCTAGCTCTAGAATAATAGCTCCCTCCTGCTCTTGCCACCAAATCTATTTTATGCTGATCTATATTTCCGCTTTCATCCAACACTTCATCTTGAATATGAATTTTTACAACTTCACAAATAATTAAATTTCCTGCTCCGCCTTCATCACCTGTATAAATAATATCTTTTACTTTACATTCAAATTGAACTGGAGATTCTGCAACACGAAAAGGTTTTACTAAATCTGAAGGTAACATTGTAAATCCTGCTTTTACAAATTCATTAACTCCTTGCGCATATTCTGTACTACTTAAAGACATTTGTTGAACAATCTTATAATTTACCACATTGATGACCACTTCTTTGATTTTTTCAACATTTTGTAATGTATGCTTGGTCGTATTTCCTCTGACTCTTCTTGCTGGAGAAAAAATCATGGTTGGAGGATTAGAACCAAAAACATTAAAAAAACTAAAAGGAGATAAATTTGGGTTTCCGTTTTCGTCAATAGTACTAGCAAAAGCGATAGGTCTTGGAGCTACTGCACCTAATAAATAACCGTGTAATTTACTTGTTGAAATTTCTTTTGGATTGATAGAAAGCATGTTAAAAAATTTGTCTTGTAAAGATACTATCAATTTTATAAATGAGTTATGTTATTGAATCTAGTATATTTGTTTGATGAGTTTTCTAAAAAACACAATTCTTCTAAAGCGAGTAGTTATTATCATCTCGTTTACCCTTGTTACCTTAATCCTTTGGAACACCTATTCTTTTTTTAAACGATTTAAAAATGAAGAGCGTGTGAAAATGGAAATAGTGGCGGCTGCTCAGCAAGAAATTGCGACCAATACAGATTTAGAAGCAAGTACAACGCTACCTCTGGCAATCATAGAAAGCAACACCAACATTCCTTTAATTTTGGCAGATGATAAAGGAAATATTCTAGAATATTTCAACTTAGATTCTATCAAAGCTTTAAATAATGACTATTTGTTAGATCAGCTAGAAATTATGAAAGCCCAAAATGAACCTATAGAAATTAGCTTTTTAAAAGACGGAAAACAGTATGTCTATTATAGAAACTCGGATCTATTAAATAACCTCACCTATTATCCGCTTACTTTAATTTTAATTCTGGCCTTATTCTTAGCTGTTATTTATATGATGTTTACTTCTAGCAAAGTTGCTGAACAAAATAAATTATGGACAGGAATGGCAAAGGAAACAGCACATCAAATCGGAACTCCTTTATCTTCTTTGTTGGGTTGGATTGCCATTTTAAAAATGGAAAATGTAGATGACAAATATGTGGATGAAATTGAAAAAGATGTCCATCGTTTAAACACCATTGCCAATCGATTTTCTAAAATTGGTTCGCCTCCAGAACTAAAAAAATTAGATGTAATTTCTGTGACTAAAAAAGCTTATGAGTATTTAGAAGCCAGAAGTTCAAAACAAATATCTTTTTCATTTGTAGCCAAAGAAAAAATGCTTTACTGCAATTTAAATGAAGAGTTGTATGGTTGGGTGATTGAAAATTTAATTAAAAACGGAATTGACGCTATGTTAGGCAAAGGTGATTTAGCTGTTGAAATTACAAGTGATTCTAAAAAAATCATCATTAATATTTCAGATAGCGGAAAGGGAATGACTAAGTCTCAATTTAAAAAAATATTTAAACCAGGTTTTACTACAAAAAAACGTGGTTGGGGACTAGGATTGTCCCTTTCTAAAAGAATTATTCAAGATTATCACAATGGAAAAATATTTGTGAAAAAATCTGAAATAAATAAGGGAACAACCTTTCAAATTCTGCTAGATAAAATTACTTGAAATAGCTGATGCTAATTCTGTAAACTCTTGTTCGTTCAGCTGTTCTTTCTTCATAAAACGCATATCTTCCATAATGTTTATTGGAATTAAATGCACATGAACATGAGGTACTTCTAAGCCAATCACACTCATTCCAATTCGTTTACAAGGAACAGTTTTTTCTATGGCTTTTGCAACTCGATAAGAAAAATCCATCAATCCAGTATACGCTGCTTTATCTAAATCAAATAGTTTGTTAACTTCCTTTTTTGGGATCACCAAAGTATGTCCTTTTGCATTGGGATTGATATCTAAAAATGCAAAATAATGTTGATCTTCTGCTATTTTATAAGAAGGAATTTCACCTAATACGATTTTTGTAAAAATACTCATGTCTCTCTAATTTGTATAAAAATAAAAAACGCTTTCCATAAGAAAAGCGTTTCAGTCAACTATTTATTGTTTTTTATCTTGAAACTTCAGTAACCTCAAAAGTCATCATACCATTTGGAACTTCAATTTCAACAACATCTCCTAATTCTTTTCCCAATAATCCTTTTCCTATTGGAGAATTTACAGAAAGTTTTCCGTTTCTAATATCAGATTCAGAATCGGCTACAAGTGTATAAGAAAACTCCATTCCATTTGCTTTATTTTTAATTTTTACAATAGAATGAATTAATATTTTTGAAACATCTAATTGAGATTCATCAATAATTCTAGCACTCGCCACTACGTTTTTAAGCTTCGCAATCTTGGTTTCTAGCAAAGATTGTTCTTCTTTAGCTGCATGGTATTCAGCATTTTCACTTAAATCACCTTTATCTCTAGCATCCGCAATCTCTTGTGTAACTCTAGGTCTTTCTACTTGCTCTAATTGTAGTAACTCGTCTTTTAGTTTTTTTAATCCCTCTGGGGTATAATATGAAACATTACTCATAATGTTTAAGTTTTAAAATGGTTATTATCTGAAATTTATCATCTAAATTAACAGTCTATATAAAAATAGAAAATCTCATAGCCTTTTTTACGGGATGAGATTTAGACTACAAATGTACAAAATATTTGTAAATTGCCATCGTTTAAAACAAACCCTCAATAGATTTAACATGAGAAAAGCATTTTTTTTATTAGCTACTGTATTATTTTTTGGTTGCACCAGTAATGGTATAGATAATAATTGCTTTCCTTTTATAAGCATGAATGAAACGGTAAATTTAGATCTTCCACAATTTATAGATTTGCAAGTCACTGGTGGGTATAAAATTACTAATCTAGGAAATAGAGACGTTGTACTTATTCGCAGAACATCTAATTTTCAATGTTTTGATTTACAATGTCCAGAACAAAATTGTAATATTCGAATGAATTTTGATGGCTTAAAGCTAATTTGCACCTGTAATCAACATGAATATAATTCTTTAAACGGCTCTCCACTTACAGAAGGCTTAAGCTGTTTTGCAAAAGAATACAGAGCAGAAAACTTAAACGGTTCTATTCTAAGAATCACTAACTTTTAATGTAAATCTAGGATTTAGAATGCTTACTTTTGTTACTAATTTCAAACCCATTTTGTTTTGAAAAACTATTTCTCTTCAGACTTTAAATTAGGTGTTTTAGGCGGCGGTCAACTAGGCCGAATGTTACTTGCCGAAACTCAAAAATTTGACATTTATACTATAATTTTAGACAAATCTGCGGATGCTCCCTGTGCTCAAATATGTAACGAATTTCATCAAGGAGATTTATTAGATTTTGATACGGTTTACAATTTTGGAAAAAAAATTGATCTCTTAACCATTGAAATTGAAAATGTAAATATTGATGCGTTAGACAAATTAGAAGATGAAGGACTAACGATCTATCCAAAGCCAAAGGATATCAGAATTATTCAAAACAAAGCGCAACAAAAGAATTTTTATAAAGATCATGGAATTCCTACAGCAGATTTTTCTCATTATGCCTATGTAGAAGAGTTAAAACACTCCTATCATAACAGCATTATCGATTTTCCTTTTGTTTGGAAAGCTACTCGTTTTGGATACGATGGAAACGGCGTAAAAATTGTTCGAAACTTTGAAGATTTAGAAAACCTTCCCGCTGGCGAATGTATTGTAGAAAAGTTAATTCCATTTAAAAACGAATTAGCTGTTATTGTTGCAAGAAACAACCATGGAGAGGTAAAAACTTATCCTGTAGTTGAAATGGAATTTCACCCAGAAGCAAATCAAGTAGAATACGTTATTTGTCCTGCTAGAATTGATGAAAATGTTGCTGAGAAGGCAAGAGAAATCGCTCTAAAAGTAGCGGATGCTTTTGACTTTGTAGGATTGTTAGCTGTTGAAATGTTTCAAACTCAAGAGGATCAAATTTTGGTGAACGAAGTTGCGCCAAGAACACATAATTCTGGTCATTATAGCATTGAAGCTAGTTACACCAATCAATTTGAACAACATCTAAGAAGTATTTTAAATCTTCCCTTAGGAAACACAGAAAGTAAAGTAGCCGGAATTATGGTTAACTTAGTAGGTGCAGAAGGTTATAAAGGTGATGTCGTTTATGAAAACATTGAAGAAATTTTAAAAATTGACGGAGTTACTCCACACATTTACGGGAAAAAAATAACCAAACCATTTCGTAAAATGGGTCATGTAACCATTGTCAATGAAAATATTGATATTGCTAGAAAAGTTGCACAAGAAGTAAAAGAAACAATTAAAGTAATTAGCAAATAATTAAACATAATGGTAGGAATTATAATGGGAAGCGATTCAGATCTTCCAATCATGCAAGAAGCAATTGATGTTTTAGAAAGTTTTGATATTCAAATTGAAGTAGATATTGTCTCAGCTCATAGAACTCCAGAAAAATTATTTGACTACTCAAAAAATGCTCACACTCGTGGCATAAAAGTTATTATAGCTGGTGCTGGCGGTGCCGCTCATTTACCAGGAATGGTGGCCTCTTTAAGTCCGCTACCAATTATTGGAGTTCCTGTAAAAAGCAGCAACTCAATTGATGGTTGGGACTCTGTTTTATCTATCTTACAAATGCCAGGTGGTGTTCCGGTTGCTACAGTAGCATTAGACGGCGCAAAAAATGCTGGAATTTTAGCGGCCCAAATTATTGGAGCTTCAGACAAATGTGTTCAAGACAAAATCATAGCCTATAAAGAAGGCTTAAAAATGAAAGTGAATCAAGCTTCAGAACGCGTAAAAAAATAATATAAATCAATCTTATCGTATAAACTGATGAATCCCTTATTAGAAGATTTTAATACAGCTCCTTTTTCAAAAATTAATGTCGCAGACTACAAACCGGCTGTTAAAAAAGCCATAGAAATTACCAAACAAGAAATTGAGGCAATTGTTGCTAATCCTGAAAAACCAACGTTTCAAAACACAACGGAAGCATTAGATTTTACAGGACAAAAATTAGGTCGAATTACAAGTATATTCTTCAACATTAATGCTGCTGAAACTTCAGATGAAATTCAAAAAGTTGCCAAAGAAATTTCCCCCTGGTTAAGTGAGTTTAAGAATGATATGATTTTAAATGCTGATTTATTCAAAAGAGTAAAATCGGTGTATGATATCAAAAATTCTTTAGACTTAAATCCAGAACAAACCATGTTGTTAGAAAAACAATACAAAGGTTTTTCTAGAAATGGTGCTAATTTAAACAATGACGATAAAGATAAATTACGCAAAATAGACGCTCAATTATCAAAACTCACTTTAGAGTTTGGAGAACATGTTTTAGCCGATGGAAATGCTTTTGAAATGCATATTACTAATGAAGATGATTTGTCTGGTCTTCCAGAAAGTGTAAAAGATGCTGCTCAATTATTAGCAAAACAAAAGGAAAAAGAAGGATGGATTATTACATTAGATTATCCAAGTTATATTCCTTTTATGACCTATGCTGACAATAGAGAATTAAGAAAAAAATTAGCAATTGCATTCGGAAAAAAAGGGTTTCAAGAAAATGAAAATAATAATGAGCAAGTTGTTTTAGACATTGTTAACTTAAGGCATCAAAGAGCTAATTTATTAGGATATAAAACGCATGCTCATTTTGTTCTAGAAGAACGAATGGCAGAAACTCCAGAAAAAGTAATCTCATTTTCTAATGATTTACTTAAAAAGGCAAAACCAGCAGCTGAAAGAGAATTTGCAAATCTTCAGAATTACGCTAAAAAATTAGATGGAATTGAGCAACTTCAAAAATGGGATAGCGCGTATTATTCAGAGAAACTAAAGAAAAAATTATTCAATTTAGATCAAGAATTGCTAAAGCCATATTTCCAATTAGAGAATGTAATTGAGGGTGCTTTTACTGTTGCAAATAAATTATTTGATCTTACTTTTGAAGAAGTTTTTGATATTCAAAAATATCATAAAGACGTCAAAACCTATCAAGTTAAAAATAACAAAGGGGAAGATATATCGATTTTGTATGCCGATTTTCATCCTAGAGAAGGAAAACGAAACGGAGCATGGATGACATCCTACAAATCGCAACAAATATTTAACGGTATTAATAATAGACCTCATATTTCTATCGTTTGTAATTTTACCAAGCCTGTGCTGAGTTTTGACGAAGTACCGACAGAAACTCAGCCTTCTTTATTAACTTTTAACGAGGTCACTACATTGTTTCATGAATTTGGACACGCTTTACACGGAATGCTCGCAAACACTACTTATAATAGCTTATCAGGAACTTCTGTTTCTTGGGATTTTGTTGAGTTACCGAGTCAAGTTTTAGAAAATTGGTGTTACGAAAAAGAAGCCTTAGAATTGTTTGCCAAGCATTATGAAACAGGAGAAGTTATTCCGATGGAATATGTTCAAAAAATCAAGGAATCAGCAAGTTTTCATGAAGGAATGCAAACCTTACGTCAATTAAGTTTTGGATTGTTAGACATGGCTTGGCATGCTGGCGAATCGCCAGAGACCATTAATTCTGTCAAAAAGTTTGAAGCGAAAGCGTTTTCTGATACTCAATTATATCCAGATGTTGCAGAAAATTGCATGAGTACAGCATTTTCTCATATTTTTCAAGGTGGATATTCTGCCGGATATTACTCTTATAAATGGGCGGAAGTTTTAGATGCTGATGCTTTTGAATATTTCCAAGAAGAAGGAATTTTTAACAAAGAAGTTGCTACCAAATTCAAAGAACACGTCTTAAGCAAAGGAGGAACAGAAAAACCAATGATTTTATACAAACGTTTTAGAGGACAAGAACCAAAACCAGACGCTTTATTAAAGAGAGCTGGACTTTTATAACGGAATAATTTTTGATGAACTTTTAGTGATGAAAAAACTTCTAATACTTTTCTTTCTACTCAATGGATTCATCAATAATGCACAAACTAGAATTAGTGGAAAGGTTTTAGATTCTAACAATCATCCTCTAATCGGGGCAGCTGTATATTTAAATAATACTTCTATTGGAACCACTACGAATGATTTAGGTGAATTTGAATTATTCATAAAAGCAGGAGTTCATGATTTAATTATATCCTATTTAGGTTATGAGACCATTCAATATCAAATTGACACAAAAAAATCTATCAGAAAGTTTACATTCAAAACAAAGGAAACAGGAAATGTTCTTGATGAAATTGTTTTAAATAGTAAAAAATACTCAGATGAAGATAGGGCCTATTTTTTATCTAGATTTCGAAAATCTTTTATTGGAAAAACAATTTTTGCAGATAATTGTAAAATTGAAAACCCTGATGTTATTCAATTTGATTATAATCCATTAAGCAATGTTTTAGAAGCATATGTAACCAAACCTATTAAAATTATCAATAAAAGTCTAGGCTATACAATTTATTATGACTTGGTTTATTACAAATTGTCTTCTACTAAGATAACATATCTAGGTTATAGTAGATATGAGCAAATTAAAGGAGGTAAAAGCAAGCAAAGAAAATGGAAACAGAACAGATTAAGAGCTTACAATGGTTCTAAAATGCATTTCATAAGAGCTGCAAGAAATGGAATTCTATATAGAGAAGGATATGTCATCAACCTTTCTAAAAGAATTCTTAACCCTGAAAGACCCTCAGATAGCTTAATTAATGATGCTAAAAAACATTTAGCAAAATTAAAAGGTGTTAATGTCTCTATGACTCCATATATAATCCCCAATTCAAAAGATATTAGAATAAAAAAAAGTGATAAAAAGTTAACTTATTCAAAAAAAGATTCTCTTTTATTGATAATTAGGAACTCTCGATTAAAAAAATTTATTGATGTCAAAATAAAGGATAGTTTAACTGAAAAAGATTTTCTCATTAAGGATAACAATAAAGTAATTCTTAAGTTTCAGAATTACTTAGATATTAATTATATGAATGAAAAAGAAGAATATAATTTTAGAAAAGGACCTAATCGATTAAATTATCAAAGTTCAAAAATTATTCTTTTTACAGAAAGCGTTTTATTAGATCCGTCTGGTATATTTATAGAACCTTTAGATGTTTTTATGGAAGGATATTGGGGCTATGAAAAAATTGCAGATGCGTTGCCTTTAGATTATACTCCAAAAGAATAAATACCTCTATTTGTTCTTTTCTTCAATCCATTTACTCATGTATTTTGAGCTTTGTATTGAATGATGTAATAACATTTTTCCAGTAAAGTTTTGATTTCTGTGTTGAGTTAGATCATTATAAATATCCTGAATCTCAGTTAAGAATTCATTCTCTAAAGTTTCTTTATTGTAGTGCTTATTTATAATTTCTACACCATTTTTTTGTGCAAAACTCCAAATATCTTTGTCTGTAAACAACTCCTCTGCTTTTTCTGCAAACTTTTGAAAATCATCTTCTATAAATCCATTCCAAGATAATTCTCCACACATTCCTTCTGCTCCAATAGAAGTTGTAACTGAAGGCGTTCCGTTTAACATAGCGTCTGTTAATTTCCCTTTAATTCCAGCTCCAAAACGTAAAGGAGCTAATAGTACTTTACTATTCTCAATCACTTCATTGGCGTTTTCTGCAAAACCATGAACGTAAAATCCTTCTTTTTTGTTTGTAAATTGTAATACTTGCTGTGTTGGATATGCGCCATAAATATGAAGTTCTGCTGTTGGGATTTTATCTCGAATTAATTTCCAAACAACATTTTTAAGCTGAATTGTTGCATCTACATTTGGCGCATGCAAAAAGTTTCCGATGGAAACAAAATGATTTCTTTCTTCAAACGATTTCCAGTTTTGTTGTTTTTCTATATCAATTTGATTGAGAAAAAATGGTAAATGAGACAACAAACTCTTATCAACTTTAAAAACTTCTTGTAAGAGTTTCATTTCAAAAGTTGAAATAATTAAAGAAATATCACATCTGTAGATAGCAGCAATTTCGCGTTTAGCAATCTCAGAATTTAGCAATAGACCATCAGAAAATTCAGTTTCTTTTTTAATCGCTTCTTGTCTCGTTTTACGTAAAAAATGTAGGTCTTCTGTATCTAAAATTCGAAGTGCATCTGGACAAATCTCAGCAACTCGCCAACCAAATTGCTCTTCTGTAATAAATCGATCAAAAACAACAATAGTTGGATGTAACTCTTTTATATACTCATCAAAACTAGTATTATTTAATTCTAAAGCAACTTCTGTAACTCCAATTTTAGTTAAATCAATTGAATTTGGGTTCTTTTGTGAAACTGAGCCAAAAGTAACGCTCCAATCTTGAGATAAAAATGTTTGAATCAGTTGCAACATTCTACTACCAGCAGCCGAAGACTTAGGTTCGACCCAAACAGAACCGATAATAAAAACACAATGTTTCAATTATTGAGGAGTCAATTGCGATTTATAATCAGCTTGAACTTTTTGTGCCCAACCTACTACTAAATCAATTTGATCTTGAGATAAATTTGCCTCACTATGTGTCCAAGTATAAGAATCTAATGGCATTTTCTTTTTCTTAACTTCTTCCCAAACCTCATCCATTTTATGTTCTTTTCTTTTCAAAGAATAAGTTGCCCATTTAGAAAAATTTAATTCGCTTTTCCCTTCTTCTATATGATCAGCAATCCAATAATTTACAGGTGTTACATTAAAATACCAAGGATAATTCGTTGTATTACTATGACAATCAAAACACGTTTCTTTCATAATCCCTTTTACATTTGCTGGCGGATTTGTTTCCGCTATAAAAGCATCTAAGGATGAAAATTCTCCTTCATTTTTTTCTGGCCCAAAAAACTGAGCAAGAACAAAGATTACTAACAAAAACAACCCTATTTTTTTAACGATTTTCATCTCTATAAATATTTAAGTTTTAAAGATAGTAAATCTACTAAATTTTTAATTTTTTTGCGCATTTATCCTTACTTTTGTATCTCATTAAATTCAATAAAAATGAAATACGATTTAATCGTTATCGGATCAGGTCCTGGTGGATATATTGCCGCAGTTAGAGCTTCACAATTAGGTTTAAAAGCTGCAATTATTGAAAAATATTCAACTTTAGGCGGAACTTGTTTAAATGTTGGATGTATTCCTTCTAAAGCTTTGTTAGATTCTTCACATCACTATTATGATGCAGTAAAACATTTTGAAGAACATGGAATTTTAATCGATCCTCCAAAAATTGATTTTGGAAAAATGATTGAACGTAAAGCTAGTGTTGTAGAGCAAACTACTGGTGGAATTAAATATTTAATGGACAAAAACGAGATTGATGTTTTTGAAGGAATAGGCTCTTTTGTAGATGCTACACATGTAAAAGTTGCAAAGAATGACGGTTCTGAAGAGACAATTGAAGGAGCAAATATTATTATTGCAACGGGTTCTAAGCCTTCTTCACTGCCTTTCATTTCAATTGATAAAGATAGAATCATTACCTCTACAGAAGCTTTAAAGCTTCCTGAAATTCCAAAACACATGATCGTTATTGGTGGTGGAGTTATTGGATTAGAACTAGGTTCTGTATACAAACGTTTGGGATCAGATGTGAGTGTTATTGAATACATGGACAAAATTGTTCCAACAATGGATGCTGATGTTTCTAAAGAATTACAAAAAGTATTAAAGAAACAAGGTGTAAAATTCTTTACCAGTCATGGAGTCAATTCTGTAGTAAGAAAAGGTGATGAAATTACCGTAAAAGCAACCAACAAAAAAGGTGATGAAGTTGAATTTAAAGGAGACTACTGTTTAGTTTCTGTTGGAAGAAAAGCTTACACAGACGGATTAGGATTAGAAAACGTAGGTATTAAAGTAAATGAAAGAGGTCAGGTTGAAATCAACAATTATTTACAAACCAATGTTTCTAATATTTATGCCATTGGTGATGTTGTAAAAGGAATGATGCTAGCACACAAAGCTGAAGAAGAAGGTGTCGTAGTTGCTGAAATTATAGCAGGACAAAAACCACATATTGATTATAACTTAATCCCTGGAATTGTTTATACATGGCCAGAAGTTGCTGCTGTTGGAAAAACAGAACAAGAATTAAAAGACGCTGGTATTGATTACAAAGCTGGTAAATTCTCTATGAGGGCTTTAGGAAGATCTCGTGCGAGTGGAGATATTGATGGTTTTGTAAAAGTATTAGCAGATAAAAAAACAGATGAGATTTTAGGAGTTCATATTGTTGGAGCTAGAGCCGCAGATTTAATTATGGAAGCTGCCGTTGCTATGGAATACAGAGCTTCTGCCGAAGATTTGGCAAGAATTTGTCATGGTCACCCAACTTATTCTGAAGCAATTAAAGAAGCTGCTAAAGCTGCTTGGGACGGAAAACCATTAAACGCTTAAAAGCAAATTAAACAATAAAAAAGCAGCCAATTGGCTGCTTTTTTATTTTCTGTATTTCAATTACATTTACAAAATGGTTCAAAGATTATTCTTGTTTTTTTTATTTTTTAGTGTACTACTTTCTGCACAAGAAAAAGATTCATTAGTCCTTAAAAATGGAATCGATAAGCCTAATACAACTACCGCTCATCATTTTGGATTGTTTCACATGAGAATCAACCAAAATTTTAAAGAAAGACCTGTAAACAAAACCTCCCTTTCTTTTACTTTAGAAAGTGCCAATAGTTTTCATCCATTTGTTGAGATGTATCAACCTTTAGATCTCGCAGAACGAGAAAGATTAAGTCAACAAGTTTGGTACAGTAGAAAATTTGAGTTTATTGATCAAGCAACAACACCTGCAGATTATTCTAATATTCATATTGATGCTGTTTTTAAAGTTTTTCGTTTCGATTTAGAAACTAAAATTTCTAAGAAACACGAACTAAAATTCACTGCAAGAACCTTTATGCCCACCAAAGGAAATTTCCCTTTTACCATTTTCACCAATGACCAAAGTATCGAATGGTTTCATAGCAATATTGCCGGTGGTGAAGATCCTTTTGGAAGACGTTTTTTTGGTATGAATCAAATGACTCTTGAATATACTGATAGAAACAATAGAACATTGAGCCTTAATAACAATCAACCAATTTTTGCAGGAGTTGAAGTGAATCATTTTTACTATCCTAATTTTTTAAAACCAGAGAAAAATATCTTCATGAATTTTGGCTCTCATTTAGGAATCAATACTTCTAAATACAATCCTTCATTGGATTTAGGAATCTCTGCTAATATTCATAAAAAGTGGGAACTTGAAAACAAAAATGAATTTAGAGTTGGACTTGGTTTTTCAGGTTTGCGAAAAGGAATCATTAGATATGGAGATCCTATAGAATTTGGAAACAATTTATTTTTAGGTAGTGGAGAACTTAATGTAGAATTTACAAAATATACGCGAAAAGGAAATTATCATGCTTTCTCTGCTAATTATCAACTACAAACTCGGTACAATAAGAATGAAGAACGAGAATATTACGTTCTAGATGGAGGTACAACATGGCAAGACACAAATGCTGGTTGGCATAACGGTTTTTCTACTTTGTATGAAACCTTAACGGTTTGGTCTATTTTATATACCTATGGAAGAGAAAAAAGTGCTCTTTCTTTCTACATACAACAAGATTTTAAATTGAACAATGCCCCAGATTTAGAAACGGGTATCAGTTTAAAAATTCCTATTTCTAACAAATAGAATTGTATTTTTGTCATTGAAATGCAAAGAACTATTCGTACTTTTTCAATTGAAAATATTCCAAATCTTAATAAAAAATTATTAAGTTGGGCTCAGCAATATGAAACTACTGTTTGGTTAGACTCTAACCAATACGACCAATCTTACACTTCTTTTAATAGTATTCTGGCTGTTGATGAATTTACGAGTATCAAAACTGATTTTGTGAACGCTTTTGATAAGTTAAAAGAATATCAATCCATTACACAAGATTATTTATTTGGTTACATCAGTTATGATGTTAAAAACGCTACAGAACATTTAATTTCTCAGAATTATGATGGACTAAATTTTGCAGATTTGTATTTCTTTCAACCACAAAAAATTCTATTTATAAAAAACAACACTATAGAATTTCACTATCTATCAATGGTTGATGATGAAATTGAAAGTGATTTTAAAGCGGTTTGTAATTTGGTGATTGAGCGTAGTCGAAATCACCAAAATAAAGCTTCAAATACACTCAGTCCACCAAACATTAAAATAAAACTAAGAATTCATAAAGACGAATATCATCAAAAAGTAACGAAAGTTTTAGAACACATTCACAGAGGTGATATTTATGAAGCCAATTTCTGTCAGGAATTTTTTGCCGAAAACACAACAATCAATCCTTTACAAGTGTATGAGGATTTAAATAAAATTTCGGAACCTCCTTTTGCTAGTTTCTTTAAAATTGATAATCATTATTTATTATCAGCATCACCCGAACGGTATTTAAAAAAAGAAGGTAGTAAAATCATTTCTCAACCCATTAAAGGAACTGCAAAACGATTAATCAATCCAATTGATGACGAGAAAATAGCATCGGATTTATCAAGAGATCTAAAAGAGCGTTCTGAAAATATTATGATTGTCGATTTAGTTCGCAATGATTTATCTAAAACAGCTAAAAAAGGCAGTGTTTCAGTAGAAGAATTATGTAAAGTCTATACATTTAAACAAGTACACCAAATGATCTCTACAGTGGTTTCTGAGCTAAACGATGATGTACATCCAGTTGATGTAATCAGAGATACTTTCCCCATGGGAAGTATGACAGGCGCTCCAAAAATTTCTGCGATGAAAATTATTGAAGAATTAGAAGAAACCAAGCGCGGCTTGTATTCTGGGACTGTTGGCTATTTTACGCCAAACGGTGATTTTGATTTTAATGTAGTGATTAGAAGTATCTTATACAATTCAGAAAAAAAATATCTTTCATTCTCTGTAGGAAGCGCCATTACAGCAAAATCGACTCCAGAAAAAGAGTATGAAGAATGCTTACTAAAAGCAAAAGCAATGAAGTTTGTTTTATCAAATGCTAACTAAGATATGATTCCAAATCCAGAAAAAAAGTTTGAAACTGTTTTCAATAGTTTAACTGAAAAAACTTCAGAACAATTGATGTTTAATACCTTTTTAAAAATGTATCCTGAAGAATGGAAACAGTTAAAAATCACCTTTTCAAAATTTAAGAGAAGCAAACAATTTGGAAAAACCATTCCACTTTCTAGACCTGAAGAATCTCTTCGAAAAAGTATTCGAGTTTGGTTGCGAAAAAAAGTGTTATAGTTTACATTCTATTTAAACCCCAAAATTGGTTATTTTTGAGCTTCTATGCTGAAAAAATTCAAACAACATATACACCAAAATTTTCCTTTTCTTGAAAATGAAAAACTACTCATTGCCATTTCTGGAGGAATTGATAGTGTTGTATTGGCCCATTTATGTTATCAGCTGAAATTAGATTTTTCTCTTTGTCATTGTAATTTTAAACTACGTGGAGAAGAAAGTGATGACGATGAAACTTTTGTAAAAAAACTAGCCAAAGATTTAAAAACCAGTGTTTTTACAACTTCATTTGAGACAGAAAAATATGCTGAAAAAGAGAAAATTTCTATTCAGGTTGCAGCAAGAGATTTACGCTATCGTTGGTTTTATGAATTGATTGAAGAACATCAATTTGACTATGTCTTAACAGCACACAATACCAATGATAATTTAGAAACCTTCATCATCAATTTAACTCGCGGAACTGGTTTAGAAGGATTTACAGGAATTCCACCTATTAATAATAAATCCGTAAGGCCTTTATTAAATTTTTCTAGAGATGATATTACCATGTTCGCCATTAAAAATGAAATTACATGGCGAGAAGATAAATCAAATGCAAGTATTAAATATGTTCGTAATAAAGTACGTCATAAAATTTTACCAATTCTTCAAGAGATCAACCCGCATCTATTAGAAAGTTTTCAAAAAACATTAGAAAACTTAAACGAGAGTAAGACAATTATTGATGAAGCTATCAAAAATATTTCTGAAGATATTTTAATTTACGAAAATGATTGTATCAAAATTGATCTTCAAAAATTAAAAAAACTAGACAACAAGAAAGCCTATTTATACCAAGTTTTAAATCAATATGGCTTTACAGAATGGAACGACTTAGTAGATTTAATTGATGCACAACCTGGGAAACAAGTATTTTCTAAAACACATCGATTATTAAAAGATCGAAAGTATTTGATTCTAACAACTATTAACGAAGATCTGGTAGCTAAAAAATCTTTTATTATCAACCAAGGAACCACAATAATCACACAACCTTTATCGATCTCTTTTGAACCAACTTCTAGTAACTCATCAAAAGAAAGTAATGAAATTTTGGTTGATAATGATTTGTTAAAGTATCCTTTGTTTGTAAGAAAGTGGAGTTATGGCGACTATATTTGTCCTGTTGGAATGACCGGAAGCAAAAAACTAAGTCAACTCTTTAAGGACAAAAAGTTATCCTTAATTGATAAAGAGAATATTTGGTTGCTTACAGATGCAGATGATAAGATTATTTGGGTTGTTGGCTTGCGACAAGATCGTCGATTTAGCATTCAGGAATCCACAAAAAATAGATTAAAAATAGCAATTACATTATGAAGAAATTCTTCACCCTTTTTATTTTATTAGCTACACTAACACTTTCTGCTCAAACAGAAAAAGATCCTGCTGTTTTTAAAACATCCATCCAAAAAATATCAGAAACAGAATATGATTTAATTTTCAATATTACCATTTTAGACAAATGGCATTTGTATTCTCAATACAATCCTGAAGATGCTTCTTTGCCGCTAGCTATTTCAATAGCGAAAAATGCTAGAGGGTTTGAATTAATAGGAAAGGCAACAGAAAGTAAAACCTACAAAGAATATAGTGATGTCTGGGAAAAAGAAGAGATTTTCTTTAAAGACAAAGCTACAATTACGCAGAGAATTAAATTAACTAATAAAGATATCACAACTGTTAAAGTGAACTTTTTCGCACAAGTTTGTAAAGAGGTATGTATTCAAATTGAAGATGAATATACATTTTCGCTAGATGGAAAATCGATAACAAATGAAGAAATTGTTTTAGATGGAAAAAGCACACAACTTTCCAATAATCTAAAGTTAGATCTTAAAAATACAGTACTTTTAAAAGAGATAACAAATCAAGATAAAGAAAGTGGAAGTCTTTTAAACCTCTTCTTATTAGGTTTTGCTGGAGGTTTATTAGCCTTGCTTACGCCCTGCGTTTTTCCAATGATTCCGTTAACGGTTTCCTTCTTTACAAAACAGTCTCAAAGTAGAACAAAAGGAATCAGCAATGCTATTTTATATGGGTTATTTATCGTAGTTATTTACATTCTTTTAAGTATTCCTTTTCATTTAATTGATGGCTTAGATCCAAGTATTTTAAATACAATTTCTACCAATGTTTGGCTCAATGTTTTCTTCTTTGCCATTTTAGTATTCTTTGCCTTTTCGTTCTTTGGATACTTTGAAATTACGCTCCCGAGTTCTTGGGGAAACAAAATGGATTCCGCATCAAATGTTGGAGGGTTTATTGGAATTTTCTTTATGGCCTTGACCTTAGCTATTGTATCTTTTTCATGTACAGGTCCTATTTTAGGTTCTTTATTGGCGGGTTCATTAAACATCTCTGGCGATCAAGCAATGCAGTTAAGTGCCGGAATGACAGGTTTTGGAGCAGCTTTAGCCTTACCTTTTGCGTTATTTGCCTTATTTCCAAGTTGGTTAACTTCTTTGCCAAAATCTGGTGGATGGCTAAATACTACCAAGGTAGTTTTAGGATTTTTAGAATTAGCTTTTGCTTTTAAATTCTTATCAAATGCTGATTTAGTAATCAGATTAGGACTTTTAAAACGTGAGACTTTTATTGGAATCTGGATCTTAATTTTTATTGGATTAGCCTTATATCTATTCAAAAGAATCAAATTTCCGCATGATGGACCTGGTAAGAAATTAAGTTTCTCAAGAATTTCATTTGGAATTTTAGTGCTGTCTTTTGTAGTGTATTTAATTCCTGGGACATTCAAAACTCCAACATGGAGTTTAAAAGCATTAAGTGGGTTTCCACCTCCACAATTCTATAGTATTTACAAACAAGAAAGTGATTGTCCATTAGGTCTCAATTGTTATAAAGATTTTGAAGAAGGTTTAGCCGCTGCCAAATTAGCAAACAAACCAATTCTATTAGATTTTACAGGTTGGGCGTGTGTAAATTGTAGAAAAGTAGAAGAAAATGTGTGGAGTGAACCCGATATTTATCAATTATTAAAAGACGATTATATTCTAATATCACTCTATGTTGATGATCAAAAAAAATTACCCGAAGAAGATCAATTTCAGTTTATTAGAGAAAACGGAAAAGTAAAAGAGATAGAGACTATTGGGGGTAAATGGTCAACTTTTCAAACTGTAAACTTTCAGACTGCTTCCCAACCTTACTATGTTCAAATGTCTGCAGATTTAGAAATCTTACACAGAGCAGAGCAATATACAGATAGAGACACCTATTATAAGTGGCTGAAAAAAGGTAAAGAAAAGTTTAAAAATGACAAATAAACGAAAAGAAATCATCCGAGTTGGTTTGCCTTGGGGAATTGGAATGTTTATTATCATGACATTTATAATACCGTATTTTAATGGAGAACCTATTATTTTAAAAAGAGTCTTAATTGCATTTCCTTTTTGGATTTTGGGAGGGATTTTATTCGGTTATGCGATGAATCGCTGGTTACCCAAAGAAAAATAGCCTTAATAAATTACAACGTTTTCGTAAATAACTCATTGAAAAGAACACAAACCTCTTTATAAAAGAGGTTTTTTTGTAACTTCACTATTCAATTTTTTGATATGTCACCAACGAAAAAACTATCAAAGTTTAACGAAAATGTATTGTCAAAGTATCAGATATACAATAGTATATTTATGACATTGCCGTATGATACAATTAGTAATACAGGTGTTTTACTTCCGTTATTTCATGAGGTTTGTAAAAAAGGGTTTTCATTAGGTAAAAATCCAACTGAAATCGTTGATGCCTTTTTTACTAAATATCAAGAAAATCCAACAGAAGAAGAAAAAATAAACCTCTTATTTCGATTTATACAATACATAGAGCGTCAAATTGTATTATTTGATGCCATTGAAGATGCCGAATTTCCAATTGTAAATAATATGGATGGTATTGGAACGCTTCGTAGTTCTAAAGACGCAGCATTCTCTCAAAATAAAAAAGAAAAACTACAACAATATCTAAAAGAATTTAAAGTACGTATTGTATTAACAGCTCATCCAACTCAATTTTACCCTGGAAATGTTTTAGGAATTATTACCGATTTAGACAAAGCTATTCAAAATGATGATTTATTACTTATCAAAAACCTCTTGGCTCAGTTAGGAAAAACTCCATTCTTTAAAAAACAAAAACCAACACCTTATGATGAAGCTGTTAGTATCATTTGGTATTTAGAAAATGTTTTATACCATTCAATAAGTAAGATTTATAGTTATGTACAACAACATGTATATGACGGAAATATTTTAGACAATGAAATCATTGATCTTGGTTTTTGGCCTGGTGGAGATAGAGATGGAAATCCGTTTGTAACCACAGATATCACCTTAAAAGTAGCTGAAAGATTACGACAAACAATCCTTAGAAATTACCATAAAGATGTTAGAAAAGTAAAGCGAAGACTTACTTTTAAAGGCATTGAAGAAATTTTAACTAGAGTTGAAAAAAGATTAAATAAGCACGTAACTAAGAGCTATAAAGTTGTCAACTTTTCTCAAGAAATACTTTTATCAGAGTTACATAAAGCCCGTAAAATACTAGTCGAAAATCATGATTCATTATTTATTGAAGATCTAGATGATTTAATACACAAGGTATCCATTTTTGGTTTTCATTTTGCATCGCTAGACATAAGACAAGACAGTAGAGTGCATGATGATGCCTTCACTAATATGGTGAAAGAATTATTGGATACTAAAGACACTACTTTCCCTAAGAACTATTTAAAATTATCTGAAAAGGAACAGGTTAAAATACTTTCAGAAATAAAAGGAGATATTGATCCTTCGATATTTTCTGATGAAATGCTCGTAAAAACTTTAGAATCCATTCAAGCAATCAAAGAAATTCAGTATAGAAATGGAGAACGTGGCGCTAATAGATACATCATTAGCAACAACCAAACTGCATTGAATGTAATGCAGACTTTTGCCATGTTAAATTTATCTGGTTTTGGTGAACAACTTCCAGTAGATGTCATTCCTCTTTTCGAAACAGTCGATGATTTACAAAATTCATCAACAGTGATGAGAACACTCTATACAAACAAATCCTATAGAGAACATGTAACCTTTAGAAAAGAAAAACAAACTATAATGTTAGGGTTCTCTGACGGAACAAAAGATGGTGGGTACTTAATGGCAAACTGGGCTATTTTTAAAGCAAAAGAAGAGTTAACGGCAATTTCTAGAGAATTTGGCATCGACGTTATTTTCTTTGATGGTCGTGGTGGACCACCGGCTCGTGGTGGAGGAAAAACACATCAGTTTTATGCCTCATTAGGACCAACTATTGAAGACAAAGAAATTCAGTTAACAATCCAAGGTCAAACGATTAGTTCAAATTTTGGAACCTTAAACTCTTCTCAATATAACTTAGAGCAGTTGTTAAGTTCTGGAATTAAAAATGAAGTATTCCAACGAGATCAAATCAGTGAAAATCATCGAGTAATTATGAATGATTTGGCTGAAACTAGCTACAAAAGCTATGTTGATTTTAAAAATCATCCAAAGTTTTTACCTTATTTAGAAAAAATGAGCACACTTCAATATTATGCAAAAACTAATATAGGGAGTAGGCCCAGTAAACGTTCACAATCTGATTCGTTAAATTTCTCTGATTTAAGAGCAATTCCGTTTGTAGGAAGTTGGAGTCAATTAAAACAAAATGTTCCAGGTTTTTTTGGTGTTGGTACAGCACTAAAAAAATATGAAGACAACGATGAATTTGACAAATTGATTGTTTTTTATAACAATTCTGATTTTCTAAAAACCTTGTTAGAAAATAGTGTGATGAGTTTGACCAAATCCTTTTTTGAATTAACCGCTTATATGGCCAATGATGAAGAATTTGGTGAGTTTTGGAAATTGATTTACGAAGAATACAAAACAACAAAAAGATTGTTGCTAAAACTTGCAGATCACAAAGAATTAATGGAAAACTATCCAGATGGAAAGGCTTCTATTGAAGTTAGAGAAGATATTGTATTGCCTTTACTAACAATTCAACAATATGCTTTAAAAAAGATTCAAGAAATTTTAAAATCTAAAAAACCATCTAGTAAAGAATTAGACACTTATCAGAAAATGGTAACGCGTTCTTTATTCGGAAACATCAACGCTAGCAGGAATTCTGCATAAAATTTATTTTTTCTTACCTTTAGCTTGCTAATTGAAAAAGAAAAAATATGCTCAAAAAAGTATATGGTAGCGCCGTCTTTGGTATTGAAGCTACCACCATAACCGTTGAAGTAAATATTGATAAAGGAATCGGCTATCATTTGGTAGGCTTACCCGATAATGCTGTTAGAGAAAGTTCCTATAGAATCTCTGCAGCTTTAAATAATAACGGATACAAACTTCCTGGTAAAAAAATCACCATCAACATGGCGCCTGCCGATTTACGTAAAGAAGGAGCTGCCTATGATCTGACTTTGGCAATGGGGATTTTAGCTGCTTCTAATCAAATTAAATCTGAGGGAATTGATCAATATATAATGATGGGAGAACTTTCTTTAGATGGAAGTTTACAACCCATTAAAGGAGCTTTACCAATAGCAATAAAGGCAAAAGAAGAAGGCTATCAATACTTAATTCTTCCCAAAGAGAATGCGAAAGAAGCCGCAATCGTTAATGATATAAAAGTTTTAGGCGTCACTACTATCATGGAAGTAATTGAACACTTTGATGGGAAAAATTTCATTGAACCTACACATATTGATACCAAAGCAGCGTTTTATAAAAAAATCGATTTTCCTGAGTTTGATTTTTCAGATGTAAAGGGACAAGAATCTATCAAAAGATGTATGGAAATTGCTGCTGCTGGTGGTCATAACATCATTTTAATTGGTCCTCCAGGTTCTGGGAAAACGATGTTAGCAAAACGATTGCCATCCATTTTACCTCCCATGACTTTGCATGAAGCATTAGAAACCACTAAAATTCATTCGGTAGTTGGAAAAACCAAAGATCACGGATTGTTATACGAAAGACCTTTTCGATCACCTCATCATACAATTTCTGATGTTGCTTTGGTTGGCGGTGGACAATATCCTCAACCTGGAGAAATTTCTTTGTCTCACAATGGTGTATTGTTTTTAGATGAATTACCTGAGTTTAAAAGAACTGTTTTAGAAGTGATGAGACAGCCTTTAGAGGATCGAGAAGTGACCATTTCTAGAGCTAGATTTACAGTCACCTATCCGTCATCTTTTATGTTGGTAGCAAGTATGAATCCGAGTCCTTCTGGATTTTTTAATGATGGGAAAAATCCTTTAGCTTCTTCACCTCAAGAAATGCAACGCTATTTAGGAAGGATCTCAGGCCCTCTATTAGATAGAATTGATATTCATATTGAAGTCACTCCTGTACCATTTGAAAAGCTTTCTGATAAACGAAAAGGAGAGTCTAGTGTAGAAATTAGGAAACGAGTGACAGACGGAAGAGAAATTCAAACCAAACGTTTTGCCGACTTTGAAAACATTCATTATAATGCTCAGATGAATGTAAAACAGATTCGTAAATTCTGTAAACTCTCTGATGAAAGTAAAAACCTATTAAAAACAGCCATGGAAAAACTCAACTTATCCGCCAGAGCATATGATCGAATTTTAAAGGTTTCTAGAACCATTGCAGATTTAGAAAATGTAACCGATATTTCTCCAAATCACATCTCTGAAGCAATACAATATAGAAGTCTGGATAGAGAAGGATGGTTGGGATAAACGTTTTTTAATTAGAAAAGCTGATAATTATCATAGTAAAACCAATTAAGTGATTGTAAATTAGTTACTTAAACATAATCGTTATGGACATGTCTTTATTTTTATTCAAGTTTTGGGGTTGGTACTGCGTTATCTTCTTTTTTGTGTTAAGTTTTAATCCAAAGAGAATTCGTCAAATCGTTGATGATCTCCAAGATCAGAAATTTACTATTCTTATCTCATTCATCGCTATCATTATTGGACTAATTAATGTACTACTTCACAATGTTTGGGAAGCTAATATATCGTTACTTATAACCCTTTTTGGATGGGCTGCTTTATTAAAAGGAATCTTATTATTTACCTATCCAAAACTCATCGTAAAGTGGATTACTTTATTTAATATAAAGTTCGTTCAGGTTCTCTATATATTACTACTTTTTATCGGGATATTTCTTTTAAATAAGGCTTACGGAATCGTATTATATTAACTATAAAATTTATAATCATGAAAAATATTGGAATTTGGTTAGATAAAGAAAAAGCATTTATTGTGACAATAGAAAACGGAAAAGAAAAAACACAAGTCGTTTATTCAGAAATTGAACATTATCATATAAGCGGTGGGTCTGGCACACGATTTAAAGGAGGGCCGCAAGATGTAGTGCAAGACAGTAAGTTTTTAGAACGAGAAAAACATCAGCTTAAAGGATATTTTAAGAAAATAGTAGATTATTGTAAAGATGCTGATGCTTTGTTGATATTTGGACCTGCAGGTACTAATGAAAAATTAAAAAAAGAAATAGACAAATCTCATAGCGAACTTAGTCAAAAAGTTTTACAGGTAGAGCGAGCAGATAGTATGACAGAAAATCAAATGAAAGCATTAGTAAGAGATGGATTCAACGAAATATGATTCCTTAAAAAATCAACGGAATCACAAAAAGATAGTACAAAATCAATAGAAAAACAGCTAAGATATTTAAGAGAATACCGGCTCGTACCATTTGATTTACTTTAATATAACCACTTGCAAAGACAATAGCATTGGGAGGTGTTGCCATTGGTAACATAAAAGCACAACTAGAGGCCATCGTTACAGGAATTAACACATTTAAAACCGGAATATTAAGACCAATTGCAATACCCGCCACTACGGGAGCTAAGACAGCAACTAGGGCTACATTACTCATTAGCTCTGTCATAAATAACATCAAGACAATTAACAAAGAAACTATAATTAATGGGCTAAATCCTCCATTTTTAATAATCTCAGTGATAACATCCACCAAACCACTAGATGCCATACCTTTTGCTAAGGCTAAACCTCCACCAAAAAGAATGAGAACTCCCCAAGCTAATCTGCTGGTGTCATTCCAATGTAGAATAAATGTTCCTTTTTGAAAGTTTAACGGAATTGCAAATAAAGACATGGCTCCTATCAAACTAATTATCGTATCTGATAATTTTAGTCCTGGGAAAATAGTATTGATAATCGTTCTTGTAATCCACAGAAAAACTGTGATTGAAAAAATAGTCAGTACTCGTTTCTCCTCTTTAGAAATTTTTCCAAGCTTCTTTAATTCATCCGAAATTACATTTGCTGATGTTGTAAATTTTATGTCGTTGCAAGGAAACATCAGTTTTACCAAAACCAAATAACACAAAGTCACCATAACAATTGAAAATGGCAATCCCATAGTCATCCATTTTAAGAAGGATATTTCTGTATTGTATTCATTCTCTAACAAACCAATTAGAACAGAGTTTGGAGGTGTCCCAATAACTGTCGCAATTCCTCCTGCGTTGGCAGAAAAAGCGATTCCTAACATCACACTTAAAGCAAAATTCCGGTCCCCTTTGGTAAAACCATCTTCATCATCAATCAATAATTTAATCACAGAAATAGCTATGGGAAGCATCACAACGGTACTGGCAGTATTGCTAATCCACATACTCATAAAAGCAGTAGCAATCATAAATCCTAGGATCACTTTGTTTGGAGTGGTTCCTGTCATTTTTATGATAGTGAGTGCAATTCTTTTGTGCAAATTGACTTTCTCTAGAGCTAATGCTAAGACAAAACCTCCAAAGAATAAAAAGATAATCGGACTTCCATAATTGGCTCCAACATCGGCAGCAGTCATTACTTTTAAAAGTGGAAATAAAATTAATGGTAATAATGCAGTCACAGCGATATGAACCGCTTCAGTAATCCACCAAATAACCATCCAAATAGCCACTGCAATTACTGCATCTCCTGTTTCAGAAACCAAATGAAATGGCAAGTTAATTACTAAAAAAAATAAAATAGGCGCTAAAAGTAAACCAACCTTTTTTGAAAGTGTCATGAATTGGATTTGAGCTTAAAAATAGAAAAACCTCTCGAAATGAGAGGTTTTTTTTATAATTATAATGAGATACTGAAATAAATTCAGCATAACGTTGTACTAGTATCTATAGTATTCTGGCTTGTAAGGACCTTCTTGAGCTACACCGATATAAGCAGCTTGGTCTGAACGTAATTCAGTCAATTCTACTCCAATTTTAGCTAAGTGTAATTTTGCTACTTTTTCATCTAAGTGTTTTGGTAACATATACACTTCGTTTTTATAATTAGCAGCATTTTTCCATAATTCAATTTGAGCTAAGGTTTGGTTTGTAAATGAATTACTCATTACAAAACTTGGATGACCTGTAGCACACCCTAAGTTTACTAATCTACCTTCTGCTAAAATAATTACATCTTTTCCATTGATGGTATATTTATCTACTTGAGGTTTGATTTCAACTTTGGTATCTCCATAGTTTTCATTTAACCAAGAAATGTCTAATTCATTGTCGAAATGACCAATATTACAAACAATAGTTTTGTCTTTCAAAGAAGAAAAATGCTTACCCGTTACGATGTCTTTGTTTCCTGTAGTAGTGATGATAATATCAGCATTTCCCATCACAGTTTCTAGACGCTTTACTTCAAATCCGTCCATAGCTGCTTGTAAAGCACAAATAGGATCTATCTCAGTAACTGTTACAATAGATCCAGCTCCTTTAAAAGATGCAGCAGTTCCTTTTCCAACATCACCGTATCCACAAACGACAACTCTTTTACCAGCTAACATAATATCTGTTGCTCTACGAACTGCATCTACTGCAGATTCTTTACATCCGTATTTATTATCAAATTTAGATTTAGTCACCGAATCATTAATGTTGATTGCTGGCATTGGCAATGTTCCATTTTTCATTCTTTCGTATAATCTGTGAACTCCAGTTGTAGTTTCTTCAGATAAACCGTTAATTCCATCAACTAATTCTGGATATTTATCTAAAACCATATTAGTTAAATCTCCACCATCATCTAAGATCATATTCAATGGTTTTTTATCTTCACCAAAGAATAAAGTTTGTTCTATACACCATTCAAATTCTTCTTCATTCATTCCTTTCCATGCATACACTTCAATTCCTGCGTCTGCAATTGCTGCAGCTGCTTGATCTTGTGTAGAGAAAATATTACAAGAACTCCAAGTAACTTCTGCTCCTAAAGCTATTAATGTTTCAATTAACACAGCCGTCTGAATGGTCATATGTAAACATCCTGCAATTCTAGCTCCTTTTAAAGGTTGCTCGTCTTTGTATTCTTCTCTTAAAGACATTAAACCCGGCATTTCTGCTTCAGCTAATTCTATTTCTTTTCTCCCCCAAGAAGCTAAAGAAATATCTTTAACTTTGTAAGGCACGTAAGTAGATGTATTTGTACTCATCTTTGTTATTTTTTTATCTATTTTTAAGACTGCAAAGTTACATAATAACTTTTTAAAATATGCCGCTTTATAAGACGATCCATGTTAATGACTTTACAAATGTTCTAATTTGGAAGATTGAAGAGCCTTTACCTGACTTAATGGCTGATATTCATCTTAGTGAAAATAGTCAAAATCGTTTGAATTCTATGAAATCCGAATTACATCAAAGGGGTTTTATGAGCATTCGGCATTTACTAAAAGTTGCAGGTTATACTGATGCCGATTTACAATATGATGAATTTGGGAAGCCACATTTAAAAGATGGCAATTCAATTTCAATCACACACTCCTTTACATTTACGGCAATTATTGTCTCCACCAAAGATATAGTTGGAATTGACATAGAAATGCAGCGAGATAAAATTGTAAAAATCGCGCATAAGTTTACACCTTTTGAAGAATACAAAACTATTGCAAATCATAGTGCTTTAGTTAGTAAGTTAACCATTGTTTGGGGCGCTAAAGAATCTTTGTATAAAATTTACGGAAAGAAAAAACTATTATTCTTACATCACATTTATATTGAAGACTTTGTATTTGACAACCTTAAAACTACTGGTCAAATTAGATATGAAGGAACGACAACAAACCATAGCATTCACTTTTTAGAGTTTGAAGGTTTTACCTGTGTTTATGCTTTTTAAATAGTTTTAGAGATGCAAAGGTCCGAAACTATGTCAGTTCGAGTGTCACTCTTTTTCCGTGATGTATCGAGAACTAATTTGTATTTTCGTCATTGTGAGTATTTACCAAAATATACTATTAGCAAGAAAGAACAGTCAAAAATTACTGGCAGTCTTAATAGATCCTGAAAAAATTAAGATTAGTACTGTTCAAAACTTTATCAAGCTAGTCAATCAATCAATTGCTACGCATATTTTTGTTGGTGGAAGTAAAGAAACAACTGTAGAAAAAGTAAGTCATACCAAACCGATTTCTCAATTAGATTCGGAATTAATTTTAAAAACAGCTTTGGCTAGTGAATTCTCTGGTAAAAAAGTGATTTATCTAGAAGCTGGAAGTGGAGCCACAGTGCCTGTAGAGTCAAATATTATCACTCTTACGAAAAGCAACTTGACAATTCCTTTAATTGTTGGAGGTGGAATTAAAAATATTTCTCAAATAAATGATGCTTATGATGCGGGTGCTGATATGTTAGTTATTGGAACCGCTTTTGAAAAAATCCCTCATTTTTTAATGAACTAAAAAAATAATTTAAAAATATTCCCACTTACGCAGAAACTAAAGATGAAAATATCCGTTGAACTTACTTTAATGCCGCTTCAAAATGATTTTGAACGGCCAATTATTAACCTCATCAAAAAATTAAGAGCTTCTAAATTTACAGTATTGGAAAATCCATTAAGTACACAGATTTATGGAGACTATGATGAACTAATGCCCTTTTTATCTAATGAAATTAAATCCTCATTTGAAACTCAAGAAAACGTAGTCTTGAATTTAAAAATGGTAAAATCTGATCGTAGCGACTATGAACCATATTTTTGATTTCTTTTTTGGTCAGTATGCTGACTATTCGACTACCGATATAGTTTTAGAAATAACTGCCGTTATATTTGGTTTTCTATCTGTTTGGTTTTCTAAACAAAATAAGATTTGGGTATTTCCAACAGGAATGATCAGTACAGCTATTTTTGTTTATTTATTGCTAAAATGGGAGTTGTTAGGTGACATGATGATTAATGGATATTATTTTATTATGAGTGTATACGGTTGGTATATATGGACTAGAAAAGTAGATGACACGAATGTAACCCCTATTTCTAGAATAAATCAGCAAGAAAAAAGAATTTCAATTGTCATTTTTATAGCTACTCTTGTATTTGTGTATGTTGTCTACAAAACGTTCGACAAATGGATAAGTTGGGTTGCTTATGCTGACACCATTACAACTGCAATTTTCTTTGTAGGAATGTGGTTGATGGCAAAAAGAAAAATAGAAAACTGGCTATTTTGGATTGCAGGAAATATTATTTCAGTTCCTTTATATTTTTACAAAGGATTCACTTTTACTAGTTTTCAATATTTAGGATTTACATTTATAGCAATATTTGGATATTACGCATGGAAAAAAACCTTAGACAACAGGATATCAACCTTGTAAAGATTGTTTTGTTTGGACCAGAAAGCACTGGTAAAACAACACTTTCAATTCAATTAGCCAAACATTATAATACGGTTTGGGTAGAAGAATATGCCCGTCCGTATTTACAAAAAGTGTGGAATCAAGAGAGAAGAACTTGTGAACCAAAAGATATTTTACCAATTGCTTACGGGCAAATGGCTCTAGAAAATAGGTTGGCAAAAAGAGCTGACAAAGTCTTAATATGTGATACCGATTTACTAGAAACAAAAGTATATTCTGAGGAGTATTATGGAGGATTTGTTGACCCTTTATTAGAAAAAGGCGCCAATGAAAGTCAATATGATTTGTATTTACTAACCTACATAGACACTCCTTGGGAAGAAGATGATTTGCGTGACCGCAAAGAACTAAGATTAGAAATGTTTACTGCTTTTGAAAAAGCATTACAAGACAATAAAAGACCGTATCTTTTATTAAAAGGCGATAAAGAAACTAGACTTAATGATGCCGTAAATGCTATTGATAAAATCATCTCCAAAAAAACAAATCTGTATTCGTATTCAGAATCCCTAAAATAATGGATAAAGAAACTATTTACAAAGAACTCCAATTTAAAGCGGTCCGAAGCTCGGGAGCCGGAGGCCAACATGTAAACAAAGTTTCCTCAAAAGTTGAACTCTATTTTGATCTAACTAGCTCTCCATCATTTTCTGAAAAAGAAAAAAAATTGTTATTCAAAAATCTAGCTGCAAGATTAACAAAAGAAGGTGTTTTACAGTTATCATCAGGAGAAAGTAGAAGTCAACACACTAACAAAGAAAAAGTAGTCAAACGTCTTTTTGAAGTTTTAACAAAAGCCTTAATTATTCCTAAAAAAAGGAAAACTACAAAGATGAGTAAAGCTCAAAAATTAAAACGTTTAGATAACAAGCAAAAACTTGCCACCAAAAAGAGTCTTCGTAAAAAACCTGATTTGGATTAATATTCCTTTTGTAATTCAAATATCCAAACTACTTTTGTGTCGTTCTCATAAAGGGGTGCTTAATTGATTGACGATTAAAGATTAAAGATTAAAGATTAGTGAATATAAAATGTTCCAAAATCTAAAATCTAAAATCTAAAATCTATAAATCCTTTCGGCTGAGATCATACCCATTGAACCTAGAACAGGTAATGCTGTTTAGGAAAGTGAAACCGTCATTGCGAAGAATTTTATTCTGAAGCAATCTTTATCATGAGATTACCACGTCGTAAACTCCTCGTAATGACAAAACAATTATTCATTAATCACAAGAATAATTACCTCTTTTTATTCGTTTTAAAAAATTTTTAAAATGAAAAAAATTATCTTTTTTTTATTCTTGTTTGTAAGTACACTTACAAACGCCCAAAAGTTTACGATTTTAGGAAAAGTCGTCGACAAAAATCAAGAAGCTTTAGCAGGAGCAACGATTCAAATTAAAGAAACCAAACAAGGAATTTCATCTGATGTAGATGGAGAATTTAGATTTGGTTTAAAAGAAGGAACCTATACTTTACAAGTTTCTTTTGTCGGTTACAAAACTGTAAATCGTATTGTACGATTAACAGAAAGCATGGAGGTTGTCATAGAACTTTCTAGTGATGAAAATGTTTTAGACGAAGTATTAGTTTCTGCAGTAAGAGCAAATTCTGATATTCCTGTGACATTTTCTAACCTAAGTAAAAAGGAAATCGCTAAACGTAATTTAGGTCAAGATATTCCTGTATTATTAAATTATCTTCCTTCAGTAATTTCTTCTTCTGATGCTGGAGCCGGAGTTGGCTATACCTATTTAAATGTTAGAGGTTCTAACAGTGAGCGCATCAATGTAACCATCAACGGAATTCCATATAATGACGCTGAAAGTCATGGAACTTTTTGGGTGAATTTAGGAGATTTTGCTTCCTCAACAGAAAATCTACAATTACAACGTGGTGTTGGAACATCTACCAATGGTTCTGGTGCTTTTGGGGCGAGTTTAAATATTTTGACAGATGCTGTTTCCGAAAAATCTGGTGGTGAAATATCAAATTCTTTCGGTTCTTTTGGAACTAGAAAACATACGGTAAAATTTACTACAGGCAAATTGGAGGACGCTGAGCGTGGTCGAAGTATTGAAGTATCTGGAAGATTGTCTAACATCTATTCTGATGGATATGTTGACCGAGCTTTTGCTGATTTGAAATCTTATTTTTTGCAAGGTTCATACAGAGATGAAAACACCTTAATTAAAGCAATAACTTTTGGTGGATCAGAAAGAACGTATCAAGCTTGGTTTGGATTAACACCTGATCAACTAGCGCAAGATAGAAGACAAAATCCATATACCTATGAGAATGAAGTTGACGATTATGGACAGAACCACTATCAATTGCACTGGAATGAAAAGTTAAACAACAATTGGTCTACAAATGTTGGATTAAACTATACAAAAGGGTCTGGATTTTTTGAACAGTTTAAAGAAAATGAAGATGCTGCAGATTTTAATAATTTAATTGCTGACGGTAGTGATGTTATAGTAAGAAGATGGTTAGACAATGATTTTTATGTAGTTAATTTTAATGCCAATTATAAAAAAGAAGGATTGAATATTATCTCGGGAATTTCTTACAGTAATTATACTGGTGATCATTTCGGAGAATTGATTTGGGGAAGTAATCTAGCTGCAGGAACTAACATTAGAGATCGTTATTATTTTAGCGATGCGAAAAAAACTGATTTTAGTATATTTTCGAAAGCAACTTTTAAAGTCAATGAAAAAGTTTCTGCATACATCGATTTACAAGGTCGTTTTGTTAACTATCAAACTGCAGGAATTACTGCTGATATTGTTTCGATTGATGTCAATTCAACGTTTAATTTCTTCAATCCAAAGGCCGGTTTTATCTATAATATTGCAGATGAAAACAGCTTGTATCTTTCGTATGCTAGAGCCAATAGAGAAGCCAATAGAAATGATTTTGAAAATGGTGTTTCTACTCCAGAATCTTTGGATGATGTTGAGTTTGGATGGCGCTATAAAAGCGATAACATAAAGTTAAATACCAATTTGTATTATATGAATTATCAAAATCAATTGGTTTTAACGGGAGCAATTGATGGCGTTGGCGCTCCGATTAGAGCAACCAGTGGAAAAAGTTATCGTTTAGGGTTAGAAATAGATGCAGATATTACTGTTAACGAAAAATTCTCAATCAGACCCAATGCTGCATTTAGCAAGAATAGAAATCAAGATTTTACGGCTTCTATCAATGGTAATTTAGAGAATTTGGGAAACACTCCTTTGTCATTTTCACCGAATGTGATTGTTGGAAATATGTTTATTTATCAGCCAACTGATCATTTTCAAATCTCATTCTTATCAAAATATGTAGGAGAACAGTTTATGAGTAATTTAAATAGTACGGTTTCTCGTTTAGATGTCTTGGATAGCTATTTCACCAGCGATATCAACTTTGTCTATGAGATAGAAACTAAAAAGGTTTTTGATGCTATTATTATCTCAGGGGTTATCAATAATATCTTTAACACAGAATTTGTAGATAGAGGATACTATTTTACGTTTGATGATACTTGGAGCAATCCTGGAACGATAACTACAGTTGATGGATCAGGATATTATCCGCAAGCAACCGCAAACTTTTTAGTTGGCGTTACTTTCAAGTTTTGAGTATAAAAAAACCGAGGTATTTACCTCGGTTTTTTTAGTTTTCTATAAGAATTATTGTCATCATTATTCTTGATTTGTTTTCCATTGATTATAGCCTCCTTGAAGGTAATAGATTTCTGTGAAATTTTTATCAAGAATCAGTTTAGAAGAAGCTTCAGCACTTCTTGTACTTGAAGCACAATAAAGATAAATAGGTTTACTTTCGTCAAATTGAGATTTGACTTTATTTATAAAATCGTCTTCAAAATAATTAATAGCTATTGAACCCTCAATAAATCCTGCATTAATTTCTTCTGGAGTTCTAACATCTAATAACTGAATGTTTTTAGTATCTAACTTTAAGAATTCTTCTTGAGTTATTGGTGTAACAGAATAGTGTCCTTTTTTACAAGAAAGGAAGGAAATACTAATGATTAATACAATAATTATTTTTTTCATTTATTTTATTTTGAAGATGAACATGAAACGACATCCGTTCTTTTTATACCTGTTTCTCTAATTGCAGCATATCCTCCAGCCACATCAATCACTTTATTAAAACCTCTTGCTTTTAAGATTGATGAAGCAATTACAGAACGATATCCACCGGCACAATGCACATAAAAATCTTTATTTGTAGGGAATTCTGAAATATGATCATTTAAAAAATCCAAAGGTGTGCTTGATACATTTTCTATATGCTCAGCAGCATATTCTCCGGGTTTTCTTACATCAAAAACTAAGGCCTCTTCATTGATTTTTTGTTCTAAAACATCTGCAGAAACAGAAGTTAATGTGTCTATATCTTTTCCTGAAGCTTTCCAAGCATCAAAACCACCTTCTAAATATCCTAAGACATTGTCAAAACCTACACGAGATAAACGCGTAATAGTTTCTTCTGCTTTTCCTTCTGGAACGACCAATAAAATTGGTTGTTTGATGTCTTTTACTAAAGCACCTACCCAAGGGGCAAATGTTCCTCCTAATCCGATAAAAATAGATTGCGGAATAAATCCTTTGATAAATTTAGATTGATGACGGACATCTAAAATTAACGCATCTGTTTCGTTTGCTATTAATTCAAAATCTTTAACTGATAGTGCTCTTGTACCTGTTTCGATTACATCATCTATCGATTGGTATCCTTCTTTGTTTAACATTACATTTAAAGGAAAATATGCAGGCGGAGGCAATAATCCGGCGGTTACTTCTTTTACAAACTCTTCTTTGGTCATATCTGGACGTAAAGCATAATTCGTTGCTTTTTGTTCTCCTAAAGTTCCAATCGTTTCTTTACTTAAATTTTTTCCACAAGCAGAACCAGCTCCGTGTGCAGGATAAACTAGTACATCATCCGCTAAAGTCATTATTTTATTACGAAGACTGTCAAATAAAATAGCAGCTAAATCATCTTGTGTTACGTCACTTTTTTGAGCTAAATCTGGTCTTCCGACATCGCCTAAAAACAAAGTATCACCTGTAAAAATTGCATGATCTTTTCCGTTTTCATCTTTTAACAAATACGTTGTGCTTTCCATGGTGTGACCAGGCGTATGTAGTACCGTAATGGTAATATTTCCTAATTTAAAAACCTCCCCATCTTTTGCAATATGTGAATCAAATTTTGTTTTTGCATTCGGTCCAAATACAATTTTCCCTCTAGTTTTTTCTGCTAGTGTAACGTGTCCGCTCACAAAATCTGCATGAAAATGAGTTTCAAAAATGTATTTAATCTTTGCATTTTTCTTTGCTGCTCTGTCTAGATAATCTTGTACTTCACGTAACGGATCTATAATGGCAACTTCTCCATTACTTTCAATATAATAAGCTCCTTGAGCTAAACAACCTGTATAAATTTGTTCTATAATCATGATCTTTTCTTTATGCTATTCGTATGCTTGATGTATGTAATTTGCGTATTTATTCTGATATTCTTTTTCGCCAGTTTTATAATAGTTAACAGCTCCGTTTACTCTCATATAAAAATGATCTAGCGTAATTAAATCTAGTATTTTCCCTCTAAATAAATGATCTCTCACAGGTCCTTTCACTCCTGCGAAATAAAATAAAATCCCTCTTTTTTGATAGTATCGAATTCTTTCTTTTAGCATTTCTACTCCGGTACTATCGACTCTATTGATACTTTCTGCATCTAAAACTATTAGTTTTAGCTTATCACCTCTTTTTTCTGCCATTAATTCTAAGGTCTCTATAAAATAACTTGAATTTGCATAAAATAATTGCGCATCAAATCTAAAAACAAGCACTTCTTCATCAATAATGACCTCAGAAAATCGTTCTCTGTTTCTGTAAAAGTCTGAATCTGGAACTTTTCCTAATTCGGCTACATAGGGTCTAGAAGTTCTATAAATTAGGATGATTAATGATAATCCTACTCCAATCATTATTCCGTATTCTATTCCAAATAATAAGGTGGAAAAAAAGGTAGCAATCATCAACCAAAAATCTAAGTTATTAGCTTTCCAGAGAAACACGGCTTCTTTAATATTGACCAATCCAAAAACAGCAACAATAATAATAGCTGCTAAAACTGTTTTAGGTAAATGATAAAATAATGGTGTAAGAAACAACAAAGTAATAATTACCATTACAACAGAAACTAAGGATGACATTCCTGTGGTTGCACCTGATTCTTGATTAATCGCCGATCTTGAAAAACTTGATGTTGATGGATAAGCTTTAAACCAAGATCCTATCATATTACTTAATCCTAAAGCAACCAATTCTTGATTAGGCCTTATTTTGTATTCGTCTTGTTTAGCTTCTAGTGATTTTCCAATAGAAATGGTTTCTAAATATCCAACCATTACTAATGTTAAGGCGATTGGAAGTAATTCTCTAATTTGACTAATATCAAACTCTGGGAAAGAAAAAGAGGGCAAACCAGAAGGAATATCTTTGACGATAGAAACATCGTTAAAATCTTTTCCAAAATAACGCATCACTAAAATTCCAAATACAACTACAATTAATGCATTTGGTATTTTTTTATTGATTTTTCTTAAGATGATAATCACAACCACAGATATGATTCCAATGATGGCTGTATGTGGATTATAATCAATGATATTATACCACATATCTTCCAATACGTATTGAATTTGATCACTTTGCATAAAATCAACACCCAGTAAATTTCTAAACTGATTCATTCCAATGGTTAAAGCCACGGCAGAAGTAAATCCGGTGATAACTGGTTTTGATAAAAAGTTAACCACAAAACCTAATCTAAAAACTCCTAAGAGAAATTGAATTCCACCCACCATA